>Ga0137388_10000072_pt1 | contig 58211 bp, 49 predicted proteins | sample 15con2h14AmetaG_FD_104644 | JGI IMG/M metagenome (GOLD analysis project Ga0137388, IMG submission 104644) | Vadose zone soil microbial communities from Angelo Coast Range Reserve, California, USA - 15con2h1.4A metaG | ecosystem: Environmental > Terrestrial > Soil > Vadose zone > Saprolite...
GCGCCGATCGCGTCTTGCGCATGAGTTTTGACTCCGCTCGCGGAGCGGTGAATCTTGACAACCCCTCGATCCATGCAATTTGTTGCAGCATCGCTGATCCGACCCGTGCGCCCGCAGGAATGCACACGCTCAAGATCGTCGCCTACCACCCGTACGAATTGAAAGAAGGCCCGCAGCATTGGGACGAGATTAAGGATCAAGTTTCGGACGCGAATTTGAAATTTCTGCGCAGGTTCTCACCAAATCTGACGGATGACAAGATTCTCGCGCGAATCGTCAAGAGTCCGCTGGATCTGGAACGCATGAACCCGCACAACTGGCATGGGAGTTGTCATGCAGGTGGTTCTGGGCCGGCGCAAGCTGGTGCAATGCGGCCCGTGCAGGGCTGGGCACAGCATCGCATGCCGATTCCTGGTCTCTACCAAACCGGAGCGACGACGCATCCGGGCGGATCGGTGACCGGCGGCCCGGGGCGGAATGCGGCAACGGTGATGCTGAAAGACTTCGGGACCAGCATCGAAGAAGTGGTGAAGAAGAAAGCTTAGGAGATTGTTCCGAGGAGGCTTGCGCATGAGCAAAATCAGCCGGCGCGGATTCGTGAAGACCGCGGCCCTCGCGCCCCTTGCGGTCACCCCGTTTTCCATCGGCCAGCAAGCGTCCAAGGATGATCGCTTCGATATCGTGGTGGCGGGAGCGGGGCACAACAGCATGATTGCCGCGGCGTACCTGGCAAAGGCCGGTTATCGTTGCCTGGTCCTAGAGGGACGGCCAATTGTTGGAGGCGGCGTGAAGACGGCGCAACTCACGCTGAAGGGATTCAGAGACGACGTCTGTTCAACGGCCCATACGTTTTTGCTCGACAACCCCATGATCAAGAACGACGAGCTCAAGCTCGGCGATTATGGGCTTGAATACGTCGATCCCGACCCGATCTTTCACATTCCCTTTGCCGACGGCACGTATATGACGCAATGGCGGGATCTCGACCGCACATGCTCCGAGTTTGCGAAGTTTTCGAAGAAAGATGCAGCGGCCTACCGGAAAATGCTGGCAGAGTTTGACGCTATTAAACCAATCTTGATGGGAACCAGTTTCACGCCGATTGGATTTGGCAAGCCCCTGAATGATCAACTGGCGCAACAGCCGCGCGGAAAGCTGTGGCAGCGGCGGCTGGCGATGTCGGCTTGGGAAATCATTCGCGACACGTTCGAGGAAGAACATTGCCGTACGTTCATGCTCTATATGTCCCACCTGGCAGCGGAACCGCCGGACGCGCCGATGACAGGGCGTTTGGCTTACGGCACCGCGCGTCAGCAGCACTCCGGACGGCCGTTCCCCAAGGGCGGATCGGGAGTATTGACGCAGGCGCTGGCGCGGTTCATCGAGGCGCACAACGGCATGCTGCTGACGAACAAATGGGTGAAGCGCCTGATTGTAGAGAACGGGAAATGCGTGGGCGTGGAATGCAGCGATGGGAGTTCTTACCGTGCCGAAAAAGCAGTGGTTTCGACAATTCACATCAAGCATTTGGTGGACATGGCGCCGCGCGAGCTGTGGGGGGCGGACTTCATCGACGGAGTGGACACTTGGCAAGCGGAGAATGCGATGTTCGTCACGCACTACGCCACGATGGAGGCGCCGAAGTTCGCCGGTGACGGCGGCACGCTCTCGCCCGTGGAGGCGGGCATCCTGGTTTCGCCGGACCGGGCGCTGCGCTTTGCGTACGACGATGCAAGAGGCGTGGTCAATCTGGAGGATCCGCCGATGCAGATCATCTGCTGCAGCGTTGCCGATCCGACGCGCGCTCCCGCGGGTATGCACACACTTAAGGTGATCGGCTGGCAGCCCTACGAGCTGAAGGAAGGGCCGGGGCACTGGGACAAAATCAAGAAAGATGTTTCCGACGCCTATCTCAAATACTTGCGGCGATATGCGCCGAATTTGACGGATGACAAGATTCTGGCGCGATTCATTGAAAGTCCGCTGGACTTGGAGCGCATGAATCCGCACTTCTGGCATGGGAGTGCGCATGCGGGAGCGCAGAGTGCCTCGCAAACAGGGCCGATGCGCCCAATGCCAGGATGGGCGCAGCATCGCATGCCGATTCCGGGGCTGTATCAAACCGGCGCGACGACATTTCCGGGAGGGTCCGTGACAGGAGCACCAGGGCGAAACGCGGCGACGGTAATGCTCAAGGATTTCGGGACCAGCATCGAGGAAGTGGTGAACAAGAAAGCGTAATTAGAGCGAGAAAGCGCAGCAGATTCAATAATGCGAGGTCAGCCGATGTCGAAAAGAATTGGGTGGATTGCGCCCGCGATGACGATTGTATCGATGGCGGCATTTCTCCTGCTTGTCACGAGCCTCACCGCACAAACCGCTGCGTCACCACAAGTGCCGAAGCAGATGGTCCCGGACAATCCGTCGGAACACACGCCGCCAATGCAGCCGATCGCTTACAGCCACAAAAAGCATCTGGCGTTCGGATTGGAGTGTAAGAAGTGCCACACGAATCCGGAGCCGGGGAAACTCATGACATTTCCGGCGACAAGCATCTGCATGGAATGTCACGTGACCATCGCAAAGGATAAGCCTTCGATTCAGAGGCTCGCCGAGTATGCCAAGACCAAGCAAACCGTTCCCTGGGTACGCGTCTATACCGTACTGCCGGGCGTGGCGTGGAATCACCGCGCACATCTCGAGGCCGGAGTAAAATGTGAAACGTGCCACGGGCAAGTTCGCGAGATGGAGGCGATGTCGGAAGTCACCAGTGTCACCACGATGTATAGCTGCCTGCACTGCCACGAAATGAACCAAGCGAAAACCGCTTGCGACACTTGTCACAAACATTGATGGGTAGGAAAATTTTTATTGTGAGGAGGGAATATGGCAAAGCCGATTGAATTGAAAGTCAACGGCAGGCGGTATCCAGTCAACTATCCGGCGGAGACGCCGCTCCTCTATGTTCTGCGTGATCAGCTGGGACTGACCGGAAGCAAGTACGGTTGCGGGGAAGGGCAGTGCGGCGCATGCACTGTATTGATCGGCGGAGCGCCGCGCCGCTCGTGCCAGATTCCCGTTAGCGCGGCGGCGGCAAAGCCCATCACCACTATTGAAGGGCTCGAAAAAGACGGCCGGTTGAATCCCGTGCAGCAAGCGTTTCTCGACGCTGGGGCATTCCAGTGCGCTTATTGCACTTCGGGAATGATCATGAGCAGCGTCGGCCTGTTGCAAACAAATCCGAATCCCAGTCAGGCGGAAATCGTGCAATTCTTGCAAGGCAATGTGTGCCGTTGCGGAACGCACCCGCGCATCATCGAGGCGGTCCGGCAGGCGGCCAAGATAATGCAGGAGCCTGGACGATGAGTAACGTGAAAGGAAAATTCGCCATTGAGCCGGAACGGTACGAATTCCGCGCGGCTCCGATCCATCAATTCGAATTGGCGCGCCGCGATTTTTTCAAAATTCTTGGTGCGGGAATCGCTGTGTTCGCAATGTCTAAAGACGCGCTTGCGTTGCAAGAGACAGCTCCGGGGCATCGAAGCTTCCACAATGAAGACCTGCCCAAAGACATTAGCGCGTGGCTGCACGTCGGCGAAGACGGCAGCGTGACGGGTTTTACCGGCAAGGCCGAGATCGGCCAGAACATTCGGACGGCTTTGGCGCAGACCATCGCCGATGAATTGCGTGTGCCGTTCGAGAGCGTTCGGATGGTGACGGCTGATACGGCGCTGACGCCGTTTGATGCGGGAACGTTTGGCAGCCGGACGACGCCGACAATTACGCCGCAGTTGCGCCGTGTGGCTGCGGCTGCGCGCGATGTGCTCATGGAAGCGGCGGCCAAGGAATGGAACGTCGCGCCGGCAGGATTAGTCGCTGCGGACGCGAAGATCACCGATCCCGCATCGGGCCGTTCGCTGAAGTATGCGGAACTCGCGCGTGGCAAGACGCTGGCGCAGAATCTCCCCGCGGAAGATCCCATCACTCCGCCAACGCGATGGACGATCGCAGGAAAAGCAATTCCAAAGGTGGACGGCCGCGCATTCGTCACTGGGAAGCATCAATACACGACGGATTTGCGGCCCGCGGGCATGCTTTATGGCAAAGTGCTGCGGCCTCCGTCGTTCGGTGCGACGCTCACTTCTTATGATGACAGCTCTGCGAAAGCCATGGCTGGCGTGTTCGTTGTGCGTGATGGAGACTTTGCAGGTGTAGCGGCGCCGAGCGCGCACGAGGCGCAGCGCTCTCTCGATGCGATTCATGCCCAATGGAAGGAAGTGCCACAGATCTCGAGCAAGGAGATCTTTTCGTATCTTAAGCAGAACGCCGCAGCGAAATCTGAAGATCGATTCCGCAAGCAGAAGGGATCTGTCGAAGAAGGGCTGGCAGCCGCGGCACATCGGTTCGACGCGACTTACACAGTTGCATACATTGCGCATGCTCCGTTGGAGCCGCGCGCGGCCGTTGCTCAATGGGCCGATGGTAAACTCACGGTGTGGACTGGCACGCAGCGGCCATTCGCCAACCGCGACGAACTCGCTGACCTCTTCCATATTTCCGAGAGCAGCGTGCGTGTCATTGTGCCGGACACCGGCTCGGCATACGGAGGGAAACACACCAGCGACGCTGCGATCGAAGCGGCTCGATTAGCGCGGGCGGCCGGGCGGCCCGTGAAAGTGGTGTGGACTCGCGAGGAAGAATTCACTTGGGCGTATTTCCGACCCGCGGGCGTAATTGAGATCAAGAGTGGGATCGCCAGCGACGGAACACTGGCCGCGTGGGAATTTCACAACTATCACTCAGGATCGTCAGGGATTGAGACTCCCTACGTCGTTGCGAATCAGCGAACGGAATATCATCAGGTGCCGCTGATTCTGCGCAGCGGCTCTTATCGCGGACTGGCAGCGACGGCGAATCACTTCGCACGCGAAACGCACATGGATGCGCTGGCGAGTGCGGCCAAGTTGGATCCTCTCGAGTTCCGAATGAGGAATCTCGCGAATCCGCGCATGCGTGCGGTGCTGGAAGCGGCAACGAAATCCTTTGGCTGGCCGCGCAAGAAAACACAAGAGGGGCAAGGATTCGGAATTGCCTGCGGCGACGAAAAAGGCAGTTACGTAGCTACCTGCGCGGAAGTAGCGATGGAAAAAACTTCGAGCGCGGTGCGCGTCGTGCGCCTGGTCGAAGCGTTCGAATGCGGCGCCATCGTCAACCCGGACGGTCTGCGCAACCAGGTGGTCGGCGCGATGATTCAAGCGCTTGGTGGCGCGCTCTTCGAAGCCATCGAATTCGAAAACGGCCGCGTCAAGAATCCGCATTTCGCGAGCTATCGCGTGCCGCGCTTCCGTGACGTGCCGCAGATCGAGGTGATCCTGCTGGATCGAAAAGATATTCCTTCGGCAGGCGCGGGCGAAACCCCGATCATGGCTGTTGCCCCTGCCATCGGCAATGCCATTTTTGATGCCACTGGCATTCGACTCAACAGCCTGCCTATGGTTCCCAACGGACTTCGGACCGCGTAAGATTTCCGAATGCACTCTTTCACTGGAATTAGAAAGAATTCTGGCAAGAACTGTTTCGCCGTCGCGCTGGGGCTCTCCGCCGCACTTTTATTTGGCGGCGGATGCAAGAAACAGCCAAGCGACAACGACGCAGTTCGCGCCGGCATTTTGCAGCACCTCAACGGCGTGGGCACTCTCAATATGAGCGCCATGGAAATGGAGATGCGAAGCGTTTCCATCACTGGCAATCAGGCGCACGCCGAGGTTATCTTCAGGCCCAAGACCGGCGCGCCTCCGGGAGCGGGCATGCAGGTCGCCTATAAATTGGAGAAACGCGACGGCGCTTGGGTGGTTCAAAAAACGCTGCCGACGGGCGGGATGATCCAGCATCCGGACCCGAGTCTGAGTTCGCATCAGAATAAGGACGTACACTCGGGCAACCTGCCGAATTTCAGCGACGTTTTGCATCCTGCCGGCACGCCCACGCAGGGCGCACTCCCGCCGGGCCGTCCGCCCGTCAATTCACGACAGCCCAATTCACAGCCCAGCGGGCAGGATCAAAATCCAATCAAGAAACCGCGATAAACTGGCACCCGCCGTCACGATTTCTTCAACCTAACGACTGCGGCCGCTTGATCCAGTCCCGACAAATCGTTCTTCAGACCGTTTTATCTTTCGCGTAGCAAAGCGATTCCATGTTGCACTCGACGCATTTCGGCTTGCGCGCATGGCAAACCCGGCGTCCGTGCCAGATCAATTGGTGGGAAAACTTGATCCACTTCTCCTGCGGAATGATCTTCATCAAATCATCTTCGACCTTCTTCGGATCTTCATTTCGCGTCAAATCCAAACGGTTTGAGAGACGCAGCACATGCGTATCGACGACTACTCCGCTGGCGATTCCATACGCCGTGCCGAGAACGACGTTTGCCGTCTTCCGCGCGACACCCGGCAACGTGAGTATCTCTTCCATCGTGCGCGGCACTTGTCCGCCAAACTTTTCAATGATCGCCTTGCTCGCGCCCATTACAGATTTTGTTTTGTTGCGGAAAAATCCTGTCGGCCGGATATCCTGTTCCAACTCGCTTGGCGTGGCATGGGCAAACGCTTTCGCATCCGGATACTTCTTATAGAGCGTTTCGGCAACTTGATTCACACGCACGTCCGTGCACTGCGCGGAAAGAATGGTGGAGATCAGCAGTTGGAATGCATTTTCGTGCTTCAGCTCGCACGTCGCATTCCCGTACGCCTCGTCCAGTTTTGCGAGGATTGCCGCGACGCGCTTGGGGTCTGTTCCCGCCGCACGTGCCCGCTTGGCAGCTTTGGCTGTCTTCTGGGATTTCGCGGCTTTTGATTTTGCCGGTACTGATTTCTTCTTCCTTGGTGGTTTTTTCTTCGATTTCGTGGCCATAGGAGCCAAAACTATAGCATGGAGGAAAGAGCCGCGAGCAATCTGCGAAAAGCCTTCCCCCGATGGCTGTGCTGATTTTTTTCTTCGGCGGGAATCTCCGCAAACGTTTTATCGAGGGCAGGGAAGTAAAACACCGGATCGTAGCCAAATGCGCCCGATCCGCGCGGCGCCTCCAGGATTTCGCCGTCAACGCGATCCGTGACGACGGCCATGGCTCGGCCGCGTTCCGCCAATGCAATCGCGCAAACGAAATACGCCGCACGCTCGGGCCTTCTTCTGCCACGCAACTCGGCTAGCAGCCTTTCAATCCTTTGCGCATTTGTCGCCTTCGGCCCGGCGTACCTCGCCGAATGAACTCCGGGCGCACCGCCAAGAGCCGGCACGACAAGACCCGAGTCATCGGCGAAGACCAGCTTGTCCCAATGCCGCGAGTAATGCAGTGCCTTGCCCGCCGCGTTCTCGCCGAACGTCGGAGCATCTTCCTCGAACGCAGGAAGTACATCGAAACGCGGCATCAATTCAAGTTCAATCGGAAGAGAGGGCGAAGCCGCGGCGGCCAGCACGCGATACTCGGCGAGCTTCCCTGGGTTAGACGACGCGAGAAACAGCTTAGCGGGCGCGCGCACTGAATTTTAAGGGCAGAAGGGTGCGTTGTTCTTCCGTCAAGCGGCGAATCCCCGCGGCGGCGAGCGCCAGCAAGTCCTGCATCTCGCTTCCAGAAAACGCGCGTCCCTCCGCCGTCGCCTGTATTTCGACAAAATGCCCATCGCCAGTCATGACCACGTTCATGTCCACTTCGGCGCGCGAATCTTCTTCATAAGCGAGATCCAGCAGCGCGCGGTCGTCCACAATGCCGACGCTCGTGGCGGCCACGGTATCGATCAGCGGCGAGCTCTTCAAGATCCCCGCCGCAACAAGTCGTTCGAACGCCAGTGCCAGCGCGACGAACGCTCCCGTGATGGACGCCGTGCGCGTTCCGCCATCCGCCTGAATCACGTCGCAATCCAGCCAAACAGTGCGCTCGCCCAGCGCCTCTTGATCTGTCACTGCGCGCAACGAGCGCCCGATCAATCGTTGAATTTCCAGCGTCCGCCCGGACTGCTTCCCCCGCGCCGCTTCGCGTGGCGTGCGCTCCTCGGTGGCGCGCGGCAGCATTCCATATTCACTGGTGACCCAGCCTTTGCCGCTGCCCTTCAGAAAACTGGGCACTCCGTCATCAACCGTTGCCGTGCAGATCACTCGTGTGTTTCCCAGCTCAATGAGCACGCTGCCCTCGGCCGTGGAAATAAAATCAGGTGTAATTTTCAAGGGGCGCATCTGCTCCGCGGTCCGGCCGTCAACTCTCAATCTTCCTCCTGCGGTCATTACTTGCGTCCTCAAGAATTTTACCGTTTGAGCTCCGGTTGCGTCAGTTTGCCGGGAGCCTTATCAGGTGTCAATGTCGCGGGTGCCGGAACGGCCGCCTTATCCGTCGCTGGCGTGGCCGATTTGTCGGCTGCCGGCGGTGTTGGCGCCGGCTTCACTGACGATGGAGCCGGCCGTGTGTTGACGACAAATGTTCCCGTCAAATCCAAATGCCCCGCCAGGGTCTCCACTTCCTGTCCATGAATCAGGATTTTCAGCCGCTGCACCCGCGGCACGTTGGCTTCCAGTGTCCGCGTGATGGAATTCACCGCCAACTGCTCGCTCACGATTCCAGAGGGAATGGAAGTCGCCAGCGCCTCGGAAAAATCCGCGATCGCCGTTCCGTCCGGCAACAGATAAAAAGCCAGCAGCAAAGCATCTGGCGGCAGCGTGCGTAACTCCGTATCCACCGGCCCGGCGAGCAGCGTGTTCAAAACTTGTTTCGATCGCAGCACCGGGTCATCCGAAAGAGGCAACTCCACCGTAACCGCCACCAGCGTAGAATCGATCGTATCCGAAGCCCAGAAGAGTTTGGTCTTCACTCGCAGATCGCCGGGGTTGATCGTTATAGGTTGCGTCAGTTCGCGCCGCGCCTGTTCTTCGCTCTGCTGCTGAAGCTTAGCCGCGCGCTTCACCCGTCTGCGCAGAATTGGAAAATAAATTGCGGCAGCAAGCACAATGAAAATCAAACCGCCGATCAGAAGAAATCTCCAGCGTGGAGTCACGGCAGCGCCCCTGCCGTAGTCGGAACTACGTAGGAAGGCTTGAACGCCGCCGCGCCGCGTGCAATGGCATCCGCCACGCCCGGCGCCATGCGATCCAAGTCAGCGCGGTCCTCCACTGTTACACTGGAGATTTCCACGGCAATGGCGGGTGCTGCCGTAGTTCGAAGCTGGCGCACGCTGGCGGTTTGCGCCGTCTCTGGCGAGCCCTTAAAACGCTGCGTCAAGAATCTCTGCACTAGATCACCAAATGTCTTGCTCAGTCCAAGAAACGGCGCTTGCGCGCGGTCCCAAGGGATCATTCCATTCGCATCCGCGACCGGCGGCAAATCCGAGTTCACATAGACCCGCGCTGTGCCCGGCAATCCCGTCGATGAAATGTGCAGGGCAACGAACACGGCTCCGCGCTGCGCATTTGCCGTTGCGGAGCGGTCGTCAAACGACGGATTCTCATTCCCGTGCCGCGTCTGCACCACTTGAAAACCTTGCTGCTCCAACGCGCGCCGAACCTGCATCGCGAAATCCAGCACGATCTCACTCTCCCGGATGCCGCCCGTGCCTCGGGCACCCGGATCCGTCCCACCATGAGCCGGATCCAGCACCACGATGTTGAGCCCGGCTTGTTGAGCTTGCCCGCCAAACGAGGTAGTCGCCAATCCCGCCACTCCTCCTTGTGAGGCGGACGCAGAAGGAGTTGCTGGCGGCGTGCCGGGCGAAGGTTGCTGGGTTTGCGAAGGTATTTGAGATGGCCAGACCATCACGGCGCATAGAAGAGCCATAGAGAGCAGCGCAATCAGAGAGAGAGACCTGATTCGGAATATGTTTCTCACCTACAGCAGCATACCAAATGAGCACCTCAATTCGCGCCGCTCGAACAGTGTATTCGCTGCCATAAAGGGTGGACCTCGCTCCCGCGATTGCACCGGAACGCCCCTACCTGGCAACCAATTTAAGATTCTTGGGATCACTGCTGAACAGAGTCACCAACTCAAGCATTCTTTGCGGCGTATTCCGGTTAGCGCGGTGCGGCACTCTCATCGATAACCAGCGGCTTTAGCTTGGCTTTTTCGAGCGAAGCATTCACGCCCGCTACATCTTCTTTTTGAAATGCAGCCCAACGCGCCAGCGTCTCCTGCGCAGCTTCTTCCCACTTAACGCTTGCGGTGTCGGCGGCCGGCCCCAGATCCGAGCTGTCAACAATGATCAAGAGACCTGTGAGCGCCCTCGCGACTTGGGGAAGAGGCTCATGCTTCTTGCCGGGAAGAGAAAGTCCAAAAAGTCCAAAATCGGCATCACTATCGGCCTCCATCGCCGCTTCAAACTTTTTCTCCAGCTCCTGCAAAGCCACCAAAAGTGCTGTGTTGCCGACCGCTTCCTTCTTGCGTGCCTCGAGCTGCTTTCGAAGCTCACCGACCCGTTGCAACGCTATCGAGACTTCGCCCAATCTTGTTGCAAGCTTGGAGGCTAGGCCAAACTGACGCACCAGCGCGTCCTGCGGAGTTTTCACGCGCGGATCCAGTTTGATCGTCAGCGGTTGAGTCCTGCTCTTGCCATTGGCAGATAACTTCACGATGTATTCGCCAGGCACCGCCAATGGTCCAGCCGGTCCCCAGAACGAGCTACGCACGCCCTTTGGCAGCGCGTAATGCAGATCCCACACGAATCGGTGTATCCCCGCCTCCGCCAGAAGAGGTTTCGGATCGCGCACCCACTCCATTTGAAGGGGCACGTCGTTAGGATTCGTCTTGTGCAAGACGTCGTCGCTCGCGAATCGGCGCACCAGCTGTCCTTCCGCGTCTAAAATTTCCAGTTGGATCGGCGCTGAAGGCTCGTCCTTCAAGTAATAGTCCAATATCGCACCTTCCGGCGGATTCGCAGCCAATGACTCATCCATTGGCACCGGCGTCCCTTGATCCGATCCCGGCCGCATTCGAATGGCGGGTTCGGGACGAAACAGCCACGCGTCGGCCGCCGCAACACGCGAATCGAGCTGCCGCACCGGCGTCACGTCGTCCAGGATCCAGAAAGACCGGCCAAACGTGGCGACCACTAAATCGTCCTCATGCACCACCAGGTCGCGCACCGAGGTCATCGGCAAATTGAGTTGCAAAGACTGCCAATGATCTCCCTCGTCAAAAGAAACGTAGACGCCACGCTCCGTGCAGGCATATAGCAAACCCTTTCGAACCGGATCCTCACGGACGCAATTCAGAAAGCTCCCATCCGGAATCCCACTCGAGACGCGCTGCCAGCTCTTGCCAAAATCCCGTGTCCGATATAGATACGCCTGATAATCCTCCAGTCGGTGCCTGTCCACTGCCGCGTAAGCCGTCCCCGCCTCGAAATGCGAAGCTTCGATGTGCGTCACCTTGCTCCACGGAGTCAACTCAGGCGGCGTAACATTCTCCCAAGTTTTTCCTTCGTCTTGCGTGAGTTGGATTTGGCCATCGTCCGTGCCGGCCCAGATTTCTCCGGCCCGCACAAACGATGGTCCAATTGTGTAAATCACGCCGCGGCGTTTGCCCTTTGGTGCATCCGCGGCCGTCGCTGCGTCCAGATTTGATGGCGCTCCCGGATCTTCTCGCGTCAGATCGGGGCTGATCACCTGCCAGGAACTTCCGCCGTCCGCCGTTCGAAACAAAACTTGCGACCCGAAGTACAACACGTGCGTATCGATCGGCGAAAACACCAGCGGCAGCGTCCACGTCCGCCGGTAAACACCGGGATGAGCCAGCGTCGGCGGCATCTGCTGCACTTGCTCGTTGCCAAAATCCTGCCGCGCAACAAAGCCACCGAACAGCACGCCCGCATTCAATGGATCCGGCGCGATATATCCATTTTCGTCACCCGCCTCCATTGGCCGCCAATCATGGAAATTCAACGAACGGTACCTGCTGCGGCCGGGAGTTGCCGCCGCACCGCTGTCCTGCTGCGCGCCGTAAACCCAGTAAGGAAACTGGTTATCCGTCACCACGTGATAGAACTGCGCCGTCGGCTGGTTAAACCAGGAGCTCCACGTCTCACCGCCATTGCGCGTCACGATTGCACCTTGGTCGCTGCTGAGTATCATCCGCCGTGGCTCGTCGGGATCAATCCAGAGTTCGTGGTAGTCGTCCCCGCCCGGCGCCCCTTTGAATGCCGTGAATGTCTTCCCTCCGTCGCGCGATTGATATGTTGTGGTGTTCGGAACATACACCGTATCGGGATTTCTGGGGTCCACGCTGACTTCCCCGAAGTACCACGCGCGCTGCCAGATGCGCCGGTCATTCGAAACGCGCTGCCAATTCTGCCCGCCGCTGTCAGAGCGAAACAGCCCGCCGTCCTTGGCGTCCACGATCAAATAAATCCGCCGCGGATTGCTGGGCGCAAAAGCGATGCCGATCCGCCCGAGCCCTTCCGATGGAAGTCCCGGTCCGGTCAAATGATCCCAATGATCGCCGCCATCACTCGAGCGATAGAGCCCGCTGCCCGGTCCATTCGAAGGCGGATAGATGCTCCAGGGTGGCCTTCGTGTCTGCCACAGCGATGCGTAAAGGGTTTTTGGATTGCCCGGTTCGAACGCTAGATCAATTGCGCCCGTGTTTTCGTCCTGAAAGAGAATCTTTTGCCAGCTCTTTCCTCCGTCTTTCGAACGAAAAACACCCCGCTCTTGGTTTGGTCCGTAAGCATGACCCAGCGCCGCCACAAAAACCTTGTTTGCGTCCCGCGGGTTCACGATAATCCGCCCGATCTGCCGCGAATCCTCCAGCCCGATGTGCGCCCACGTTTTCCCCCCGTCCGTAGACTTGTACATCCCATTTCCGTAAGAAATCGAAGAGCGCATGTCGGCCTCTCCGGAGCCCACATAAATCACGTTCGAATCCGAAGGCGCCACGGCGATCGCCCCAATCGATGCAATCGGCTGCGAATCGAAAATAGGATTCCACGTCCGCCCCGCATCATTCGTCTTCCAAACACCTCCGCCCACGCTCCCGAAATAGAAAACCTCCGGCTGCCCGCGCACACCTGCCACCGCCAGCACGCGCCCTCCGCGTGACGGCCCAATCAATCTCCATCGCAGATCCTGAAATAATTTCTGATCGAACTGTTTTGGCGCGTCAGGTCCAGCGAACACCCGAACCGAAGCAAACAGCACGAACAGAACACCTAGGAATACGAGAGGGAAGCGTCGCGATTTCACGTGTGAATTCTCCTGACAGAAAGCAACGATCTCGAAAGACTGCTGAGTATATCTCACCCATATAAAAAACCGCCCGGCTCTATCGAACCGGGCGGCAGAGAATCTCAGCGGAAAGAATCGACTAAGCGGTTTCCAATTCTTCGATTTCTCCCGTCACAATCGGCTTGGTCCGGCGAATCTTCAACTTACCGGTGACAAAGTAAATCAAGAACCCGGCCATGATAATGAGCACCCCGAACAAGAGCCCGTTTATGCCCAAGACAGTCTCGCTGTTGCTTTGCACCATCGCCAGGCTCAACAGCAGCAATGGGAATATTCCGCAACTGATCGCGCCCACCAGGCCGCCAGGAACGCGGAATTCGCGCTTCAATTCCGGCTCGCGGATACGCAGCGCCACCAGCGTCACGAACTCCAGCATCAAGCTCGCCCCGTACAGCATAATGTCCAGCGTCACCAGCCGCTTGAACCCCAACCCCAGGCACAAGCCCCAGCACGTCGCGCACGCGATAATCGCCACCCATGGCGCATTCGTTCTTTTACTCGTCTTCCCGAACACTCTTGGCAGCATGCCATCCCACGCCATCACCAATGGCAAGCGCGAGTAGCTCATCACCAGCGCGTTGAACATTCCGAACGCGCTCATCATTCCGCCCAGCACGATCAGGAATCGCAGCCATTCAAATCCCGCGATCTTGCCGCCTACCGCACCCGCCACCGTGGCCCACGCACCATCACTCGCAAACGACGAAGCCGGCGTCCCCGTCAAATACACCGCCGCGAACGGCAGCACGTACGCCAGTGCCACCAGTACCACCGCTGCAATCATTGCCCTCGGGTAAGTCCTTTGCGGCCGCTCGACTTCCTGCGCGATCGTCGAAGCGTTGTCCCAACCCATGTAATTCCACATGGCCACCAGCACTCCGCCGAGCAAGCCCACGCCAGCAGTTGCCGGGGCGGCATGCGAATCCGCCAGCGCCCCCATCTTTAACGGCGCCAGCGCCACGACGAGCGCAAACGGTGCCGACAACAGAAAGAAGAGCCACAACGACGTGATTCCCACGACGCGAATTCCAGCAAGATTCAGAATCGCGCAAGTCACCACAACGAAAAGCCCCGCGTAGATTCCATGATTCCCCACGCCAAACCACGGCGCCATCTGCTTCAGATAAAAAACAAACAGCGTCGGGTAAATGGCCATGTCAAAAATGCTAGCCGACAGGGAGAGCCACGCTTCCTGAAAGCCCCAAAAATTCCCCATCCCGCGGCGCACCCACGCGTAATAACCGCCTTCTCGCGGCAGCGCGCTCGACAGTTCGCCAATCATGAATGCCGTCGGCAGGCACCATAGCACCGGCAAGAACAGCAAAATCAAAATTCCGTGGCCGTACCCGGCTCCATGAATAATTTCTTCCGTTCCGTACGTGCCGCCAGACACCATGAAGAACGTGGCCGCCACAAGCGGCCAGAGCGTCAGCTTGGCGACTCTTTTTTTCGCTGTTGAGATTGCGCGGGAAGGTAGCTGGGCGGGAAGCGATATAGAACTCAATTTGTACTCTCGTCCTCCTAAGGGAAACTCGCTCTCGCCGCTGCGTTGACCGCTCCGCGGTCATCTCTAAAAATGACGCGAGTTCGCATTCGCAGAATACAAGACTCGCCCCGGCATGCAAGAAAAAAAATGCACCCTAGCGAATATTTTTTCTGTCTCGCTAACCGTACTTTCGTACCTCACTGGCGGCACCGCTCACCTCGCCTTCAACGCCGCTGGCCAGGTCCACCCACTCCGGCATTGAAAGCGTCCGCCCCAGGCGCATGTCCGGGCGGCTTACTTTTTGACGTGACATTTAAGGCTCCCCTTCGTCTTATACTGCCAGGGGGGGTCCAATGGCCTCATTCTGGCAAGACCTTCGCCATGCCTTCCGTCTTCTTCGCCTCAGTCCCGGCTTCACCGTCATCTCCGTCCTTACTCTCGCCCTCGGCATCGGCGCCAATACCGCCATCTTCCAGCTCATCGACTCCGTCCGGCTCCGCACCATTCCCGTGAAAAACCCCCAAGAGCTGGGGACCATCCGGATTGCCGACCGCCATTGGGGTTCCGGCCAGTTTTCCAGCCAGTATTCCCAGATCACATTTCCCATGTGGGAGCAGATTCGCAAGCGCCAGGAGGGATTCGCCGAAATCGCCGCCTGGTCCGACCAACGATTCAATCTGGCCACCGGCGGGGAGGTCCGCAAAGCAAAAGGCATCCGGGTCAGCGGCGATTTCTTTCGCGTCCTTGGCATCGAGCCGATTCTTGGGCGCCTGCTTAGTCCGGAGGATGACCAGCCCGGTTGCCCCGTGTCGGGGGCAAACATCACCTACGCATTCTGGCAGCGAAACTTTGCCGGAGACCCGTCTGTCGTCGGAAAACGGCTGACCCTGGATGGCAATTCGTTTGAAGTTCTCGGTGTCACGCCCCCTGGTTTCAGCGGCATCTCCGTGGGGGATACCTTTGACGTGGCCGTGCCCATTTGCGTCGAGCCCATACTCAGCCCACGCAACAACCGGCTGAAGCTCCGTCATGCTTGGTGGCTTGCGTCCATTGGTCGTTTGAAACCCGGATGGACGATTGCACGCGCCAACGCGCAGATGAACGCGGTGACGCCCGCGATTTTGCAAGAGACGATTCCTCCCGTTTACGACGCTGAAGGAGTAAAGAAGTATCTCGAATACAAACTCGGAGCGTTTTCCGCCGGCACGGGATTTTCGGAGTTGCGCGAGGATTCGGAGACGTCCCTGTGGTTGCTCCTCGGAATTTCCGGACTGGTCTTGCTCATTGCCTGCGCCAACCTGGCGAACTTGATGCTGGCCCGCGCCGGTGCCCGGGAACGGCAGATAACCATCCGGCGAGCGCTGGGAGCATCGCGCTGGCGAATGATTCGCGGACTGCTTTCCGAAAGCCTTCTGCTTGCAGTGGCTGGCACGATTTGCGGATTGTTTCTGGCGTTCGCAATAAGCCGGATGCTTGTGGCCTTCATCAGCACGCAGCAGAATCAGATCTTCCTTGATCTCGGCATGGATTGGCGCGTGCTCGCGTTCACCACGGCACTCGCCGTCCTCACAACCGTCTCCTTCGGACTCGCCCCGGCGGTCCGCGCAACCCGCGCAGAACCCGCCACATTGCTGCAGTCTGGCAGCCGTGGATCGGCCGGAGGCCGTGAGCGGTTTAGCCTCCGTCGCATTCTGGTCGTTTCGCAAGTAGCCCTATCTGTCGTGCTGTTGATGGGTGCGCTGCTCTTTGTCAGGAGCCTGCGCAACTTGACGACCCTGAACGTCGGCTTTCAGCAGAGCGGAATCTTGGTCACCAGCGTCGATTTCCAGCGCTTGCACATCCCCGAGGAGCGCTTTACCGAGTACAAACGCGACCTCGTCAAGCGTGTCCAGGCCATCCCTGGCGTGGAGTCCGCAGCCAACGCGATGCTCGTGCCGTTTGGCGGGAGCTCCTGGAACGATAACGTCCTCAACGAAGGTTCCGACCAAGACGCAGGCGTCGCCTGGATCAATTATCTTGGCCCGGGCTATTTCCAGGCTATTGGAACGCCGCTACTCGCTGGGCGGGACTTCGACGACCGCGACACAGCCACTTCCGTCAAGGTGGCCATCGTTAATCAGGCGTTTGTGCGCAAGATTCTCAAAGGAGCAGATCCTCTTGGCAAGAGATTTCGTATTCATGAACCACCGGGAAAATCCCGGCCTCTGTATGAGATTGTGGGAGTCACTGGCGATAACAAGTTCCAGAACATGCACGAGGAATTTTTGCCGTTTATGTACTTCCCGGCCACACAACAGGAAAAGCCGGGCCCGGACGATCAAATCCTAGTTCGCTCCTCGCTGCCGTTGACGAGCCTCATCGCGTCAATGAAACAAACGATTGCCGATGCAAATCCTGGCATCGACCTTGACTTTAAGGTCTTCAAGACGCGCATTCACGACTCGCTCTTGCAAGACCAATTGATGGCCACTCTTTCAGGCTTCTTCGGATTGTTGGCAGCCCTGCTTGCCGCCATTGGACTCTACGGCGTCATTTCCTACATGGTAGTGCAGCGCACGAAAGAGATCGGAATCCGCATGGCGATCGGCGCGAAGCGCGCCGACGTAGTGAAAATGATTCTGCGCGAAGCGGGCGTCCTCACAGTTGCTGGCTTGGTGATCGGCACCGGCCTGGCCCTCGGCGCAGCTCAGGCCGCCAAGTCATTGCTTTACGGTTTAAAGCCTCGCGACCCGCTGACTCTCGTCTTGGCGGTTGTCTCCTTGTCCGCCGTAGCCGCATTTGCCAGCTTTTTGCCTGCCTATCGTGCTTCCAAGCTCGATCCCCTGACAGCCTTGCGTTATGAATAACTGAGCCGGTCCTTCTCTCAAGTCGTGCCTTCGCGCGTCCACGCGCCGCATCTTTTTCTAACCATGCTCCGGCTGTCTCTCTGCTAAACTACGCCCCCGGTTTGCGTTCCATCTCCCTTCCGAGGAGTTATGCGCGTGAAAACCATTCGTGGCGTTGCATTCGCGACCTTATTTTTGGGCATTTCGTGGTCCGCTCTTGCGCAGGAATCAGCCCCTAAGCCAGCTCCCGACTCTTGGATCGCCGTCGCCTCAAAGCCCATACGTTCATTGTGACGCACGTCATCATTTGGGCGCGCTGGCAAGGAACACAAATCGGTCCGGGAATGGAGCAGATGCCAATCGGAATTGCCTACGTCACGGATAGCTCACTACTTAACGATTCTTTTCTGGACTCCAAAAAGTGTGCCTAAGTGCCGATCGGAACAGCCGACGAATTATGACCAACAACTTGGGAGGTGAAACATGCGATTCCGTTTCTTGATCCTCGCGGCGATTCTTTCGATGCTTCTTTCCTGGACCGCGGCTGATGCTCAATCTTTTCGCGTCGGCACCGCCTCTGCCGCCCCCGGCGAAAAATCCACCGGCGCCCTCGAAGTCCCCGCCGGCGTTGACGCCGCTACCAGCATCCCCGTCGTCATCGTAAACGGCGCCAAGCCCGGCAAAGTCCTCGCCCTCGTCTCCGGCGCTCACGGCACCGAATACGTTTCCATCATCGCCATCGAAAAACTCATCGCCGCTCTCGACCCCGCGCAAGTTACCGGCACCGTCATCCTCGTCCCGCTCATCAACATCCAGTCCTTCCAGCAAAAAGTCCCCCACGTCAATCCCATCGACAACAAAAGCATGAATCGCTTCTATCCCGGCAAAGCCGACGGCACGCAAACCGATCGCGCCTCCTACCTCATCACCAAAGAAGTCGTTGACCGCTGCGACTATCTCATCGATTACCACGGCGGCGACCTCGACGAGAGTCTCCGTCCCTACGCCTACTGGGGCCCCACCGGCCGCGAAGCCCAGGATCGCACTTCCAAAGAAATGGTCCTTGCCTTCGGCCTCGATCACATCATCATCTGGCGCGAGCGCCCCACCGACCCCGCCGCCACCCGCTATCTCGACAACACCGCCTCCGTCCGCGGCAAGCCCTCCATAGTCGTCGAAGCCGGCCACGCCGGCACCGTCGACTCCGACGACCTCGCTCTCCTCGTCAATGGCACCCTGAGCACCATGCGCGCCTTAAAGATGCTCCCCGGTGAGCCGCACACCATCGAAAATCCTGTCTGGATCGAAAATTTAGTCGACGTCCTCGCCGACGGGCCTGGCATCTGGTACCCGCTCGTCAAGCGCGGCACCTACGTCTCTGCGGGAATGAAGCTCGGCACCATCACCGACTACGTCGGCAAAGTCATCGCCGAACCACGCGCCCCCGTCTCCGCCGTAGTCCTCCACATCAACGCCGTCCCGTCCCTCAAAAAAGGCGACAACATCGCCGACCTAGGCGTCCCGGCCGCCCACGCTCCCTGAATTCGCGCCTAAATAAAACGGCGCTCCGGCCATTGTCGGAGCGCCGTTTTTCAACTCTCTACAATTTAATTTTAGTTCTTGTTAGCCACTTGCGCCGGAGCGTCCTGCCGCGGTGCCATGGACACCACAATATATTCCCGCTCCTTGTCATCCGATTCCGCCACTTTCAGAATCAGTTTATCTTTGTGAATCCGGAACTGCGCCGTCTCCCCGATCGGCAGCAGCGCCGGATGCTTGTCGTCTTTCGGCCGTATCCGGTAGACCACTCGATCGGACTGCAGCACATATTCCTGGCAAAGCATCTCCTGCGTCTTCTTGCTCTGCCCGTCCGTGCCCAGCAGTTCACCCGTTAAGGACTTCGATCCCTTTTCCTGCATTCCGCAGGATGTCGAATCCATCCGTAGCAGAGTCCCCTTCTGATAATCGCTATGTTCTTTCGCGGCACAGACGCCCGCAAACAGCAGGCAGGCCGCGAACGTATACCCCTTCATGTACATAGGAGTGATCCCCTTTCTCCTCGAACATAAGGGACCCTACATGCCCAGAAAATAGAACCAACGTCCTTTTGTGCCCAATTCTTAAATCCCTCCAATTCTCTCCTTGCCAAAATCCTGCAGTCTATCGATAACTCGCTGATAACAAGCCTGTTAGCCGGACTGCAGCGGAGAGGGCCTTAGTTTGCCCTTATCGCCTGGTTTGTTCTATTGCACAGGCCGCACAAGCAATCCCCGGCTCCTCAGCCAATTCGCCAGCAGCTTCGGCCACTCTCCGAGGAACGAATCGCCTAGATCTAGCCCGACGCCGTGCGGCCCCTTCTCGAAAACGTGCAACTCTGCCGGAACCCCTGCTTTGTGCAGTGCCAGATAAAACGTCACACTGTTCTCCGCCGGTACCACCTTGTCCTCACTCGTCGAAAACAGAAACGTCGGCGGCGTTTGCGGCGTCACATGCAATTCATTGGAAAGCTCTTCGTACAGCCGCGGACCAGGGTTCTCCCCAAGCAGCGCCTTGGCCGAACCCCCGTGCGACTCCGGCCGACCCATGGAAACCACCGGGTAACCCAAAATCGCGAAATCCGGCCGGCTGCTCACCCGCTCCACAGGATCTTCCGCTCCAGCGCTTCCGCCATCGAAATGCGTCTCCGCCGTCGAAGCCAGGTGCCCTCCCGCCGAAAACCCCATAATTCCTACGCGATCCGGCAAGACATCGAACTCCTTCGCGCGCGCTCGCACCATCCTTATGGCTCGTTGCGCATCTCCCAGCTCAATGGGATGGTGATACTTCGGTCCCAGCCGGTAAATCAGCACAAACGTCGCCACGCCCATCGAGTTCAGCCAGTTCGCCACCTGCCTCCCTTCGTGATTCGCCGCCAGGTGAGTGTATCCACCTCCCGGCGCCACAATCACCGCCGTTCCCGAAGGGTTCCCGTGCCCCGGCGGATAATACGTCAGCGTCGGCTTGTCGAAGTCTTCCGCGCCTTGCGCGCCTGGCGCACCGTGTTCCCACAGCAACATCTTTTGCGGCTCGCCCGAATCCACAATCGGTCGCGTTTGCGCCCCCGCGCCATCGCCTCCCACACTTCCCGGCAACATCACCATCACCACCATAGCCACATTTCGCAGTGTGCTCATCAGTCCTACACCTCGCACCGGTTTCCGGATCGTGCCCCGCTCCCTCGCGCCTGGGCCCAAAACCGCGCCCAGAGCATACTACTCTCGCCGCTCGCCATCCACGCGCGCCGCACACCATTGCTGGCTGCACTCCTTGCCTTTTCTCTTGTAGTGGCCGGTCTTCAGACCGGCGCTCTTGTTTTGCCCACGACTTAACGTCGCCATCCTAGTCCTTGTACCTTCCAACGGCCGTCTTCTCCGCCCTCAGGGAGACGCCGCCAATAAGAAGGCCACTCCAACCTCGCAGATTCCCTATCGCCGCCGCACCGTTTTGCACAGAAGAGCCTTTCGATTGACCTTGACACGCACGTCCGCGAGGAACAGGATCATCTCGAGGTTTCGCCGTTGCGGCGAGACTCCCGCTCCGTAGTCCGAGGGCAGTTTCTTTAACAGCTGAGCTCCGCATCGAGCGCCAAGAGGGCAGTACGTCCTCGGCTCCTATTTCTCCGCTCGCGGGGCCTACCCTTCTGTCCGTCCCAACGGGCTGCACGCCCAGGACCGCAGCGGTTCCACGCCACATCACTCGAGCTCGACTCGCCCCATGCGAGGACCGTTTTTGCTTTTCTCAAAAAGGAGAATCACTCATGTCAGAACACAATAAAGCTATCGTCCGTCGTCTGTTCGCCGAACTCTGGAACAATGGCAATCTGTCGGTGGCCGACGAAATCTTCGCTCCCAACTACGCACATCATGACTCTTCGACCCCCGATTTTGGGCTGGGCCCCGACAGTGAAAAGAGGAGACTGGCTCTCTACCGCGGTGCCTTTCCCGACCTTCACTTGACGGTCGAGGATGTCATTGCCGAAGGCGAAACAGTCATGACCCGCTGGTCCTGCCGCGGCACCCATAAAGGGGAGCTCAATGGCATTGCGCCAACCGGAAAGCAGATCACCATCTCCGGCGTGACCGTCGCTCGCCTCTCCAACGGCAAGATGGCGGAAGGCTATGTCAACTGGGACGCTCTGGGCCTGATGCAACAGCTCGGCGTCGTCCCTCAACTCGCGAACAGAACCAAAGCCGCCACTACAAGGTAACCGTCCCAGCTTTCACCAATTAACCGGAAGGCCCGGTCACAATCGGGCCTTCCTTCAAATCCGCGCGTACCCCAGGATCGCCAGCAGAGCGAGTGCGAACCGCAAACAATTGAACTTTCTCAAAAAGGTCCTCCATCGAAGTAGCTTGGGGTAGAGTCCGCCATTCCACTAACCCGCGCTAACCCCTATCACTTCAATCTCTGTAACTTCCACGTCCCGCGGTCCTTTGATCCTAATTTCTTTCCTATGAGTCACGAAAAAAAAGTTAAAAAATGGCCTTGACATTTCTCTAATTTGTGATATACTTATTCTCGTAGATAACTCCTTCCCGCTTTTCTTTTTCCAGGCACGTTTTCCTGTCGCCTCCCGTTTTGCTCAGCTAAATACATCTCTTTCAGAATCACGCATTTACGAAATGGAAATATCGTAAGTCTTTTCTTTTGATATCCATACAAATTGCCCGGTGGTCCCCCAGTAAGGAACATCATGAATCCATCCCAAAATGATCCCAGCTTCTCCGTTCTCACGGAATCGGCCAAGGTCCCCTTCAACGATTCCACTCGTTGCCTGTATCGCTACTCCAACGGGAAGCGTTGCCGCCTCACTGGCTCGCAACCTCATTTCGGCCTTTGTCCTCACCATTTCAGCCTGACCAAACCCACCGCTTCACTGGAGTTATACAACGATGCGGAAGACCTCACCGCCGACCTTCTCCCACAGCTCTCCGAGCTCTCCCCGCTATCGACCTCCGCCAATTTCTCGCCCGCCTACTCACTCTGGTCACCAAGGGCCGCATCTCGCCTCGACGCGCCTCCGTTCTCGCTTACATCACCAATCAGCTCCTCCACTCTCACCCCCGCCATCATCCCTGAAAATTATCTTGCCGGCTTGGATGAGACCTCACGCATTGCTCCGCTACCGTAGCCAGAGTATCCTCTCCCTTCTCACGGAGGACTCGCATGCGAATCGGTGCGGCAGGGAAGTGGTTCACCGTTGCAATCGCCGTCACAACAACATTTTGCGCTTCGGCGAACGCGCAGCAGCTCGACCAGAAGGTCGGCCAGCAATTCAAGCAAAAACTCTATTCCGAAATGCGCTGGCGCTGCATCGGCCCGTTCCGCGGTGGCCGCACCGTGGCCATCTCCGGCGTGCCGCACCAGCCGAACGTTTTCTACATGGCGGCTGTCAACGGCGGCGTCTGGAAAACCACGGATTTCGGAAACACCTGGAATCCCATCTTCGACGACCAGCCCAGCGGCTCCGTCGGCGCGCTGGCCGTTGCTCCATCCGACCCGAACATCATCTACGCCGGCAGCGGCGAAGGATTACAACGCCCGGACCTCGCGACTGGTGATGGCGTCTACAAATCCACCGACGCCGGAAAGTCCTGGACGCACCTTGGTCTTCGCGACGCGCAACAAATCACCGCGATTCTCGTCGACCCGAAAAATCCCAACCGCGTTTTCGTCGCTGCCGAAGGACATCCCTACGGTCCCAACGCCGAGCGCGGAGTTTTTCGCTCCACCGATGGCGGCCAAACATTCCAGAAAATTCTCTACAAGGACGAAAACACCGGCGCCGCCGATCTCGCCTTCGCTCCCACGAATCCACAGACAATTTACGCAGCGTTGTGGGCCGCGCGCGTTGCGCCGTGGGAAGTTCGCAGCGGCGCTTCGATCTATATCGCGGGGAGTGGGCTGTATAAATCGACGGATGGCGGCGATACCTGGAAGCCGCTGACGAAAGGATTGCCGGGAGCAAGCGAAGGCCTCGGGCGGATCGGGATTGCGATTGCGCCAAGCGATGCGAAGCGCATCTATGTTTCCGCGGAAGCGACCAAGGGCCCCGGAGTTTTTCGCTCCGACGATGCAGGCGAGTCCTGGAGGCAGGTAAGCAGCGACCGCCGCATCGGCGGTCGTGGTCCAGGCGCGATGGGCATTGCCGTCGCGCCGGACAGTCCAGATGTGATTTACGTCGCCAACACCACGACGTGGAAATCCACGGACGGTGGAAAAACATTTGTGGGTTTCAAAGGAGCACCGGGGGGCGACGATTATCAGCGCATCTGGATCAACACGGAAAATCCGCAGATCATCGCGCTCAGCTCCGATCAGGGCGCGGTCATCAGCGTGAACGACGGCATGACGTGGAGCAGTTGGTACAATCAGCCAACGGCGCAGTTCTATCACGTCACTACCGACAATCGCTTTCCGTATTGGGTTTACGGCGCGCAGCAGGAAAGCGGCTCCGTCGCGACCCAGAGCCGCAGCGACACGGGTGAAATTACGTTTCGCGATTGGCGGGTGCCTGGCATTTTCGAATACGGCTCCATCGCCGTGGATCCGCTCGACCCGAACATTCTTTATGGCGACTGGCTTACACGAACGAAGCAGGATATCAGCGAGTTCGCCAAGGTTACACCCGAGCCGATTCGCCGCGGCGAATATCGTTATACGCGCACGCTGCCGGTGGTTTTTTCGCCGCTCGAACCGCGCACGCTTTATTTCGCGGCCAACGTGCTTTTCAAAACGACCGATGCGGGCAACAGTTGGCAGGTCATCAGTCGCGATCTTACACGCGAATCCTATGAAATTCCCGCGAATCTCGGCGTTTTCGCGGCGAGCGATCCGGAAAAAGGAAAACACCGTGGCGTCATTTACGCTCTTGCACCTTCATTCAAGGAAGCAAACACGATCTGGGTGGGCACGGACGATGGATTGATTCACATCACGCGCGACGGCGGAAAATCCTGGCAAAACGTGACGCCGCCGCAGTTGAAGCCGTGGAGCAAGGTTTCCATCATCGAAGCGTCGCACTTCGATGCGGGCACGGCGTACGCTGCCATCAATTCGTTCCGGCTGGACGATTTGCGCGCGCACATTTACCGCACGCGCGATTTCGGAAAAACCTGGACGGAAATTACAAAAGGCATTCCGGATGGCGGCGCCAGCAACGTGGTGCGCGAAGATCCGGTTCGCAAAGGTTTGCTGTTCGCAGGAACCGAAGGTTCTGTCTACGTTTCCTTCAACGATGGAGACGACTGGCAACCGCTGCAGTTGAATTTGCCGCACACGTCGATGCGCGACCTCGCCATTCATGGCGACGATTTAATTGTTGCCACGCACGGCCGCTCGTTCTGGATTCTTGACGACGTCACGCCGTTGCGGCAAATGAACGCGGACATTGCGAAACAAAGCGCGTATCTCTTCGCACCGCAGGAAGCGACGCGTTTTCGCTGGAATCGCAATTCAGACACGCCGCTCCCTCCGGAATTTCCCGCCGGAAAAAATCCCCCCGACGGTGCCATCATCGATTACTACCTCGCAGATACTGTAAAAGGGCCGGTCAAACTCGAAATCTTTGACGAGGAGGATCATTTCGTGCGGCGCTATTCGAGTACGGACAAGGCTGAGCCACTGGAGAAAATTGCCGGCGAGCATCCGATTCCGATGTACTGGGTACGGCCGACGCAAATTCTTTCCGCGGCCGCAGGGATGCACCGATTTGTCTGGGACATGCATTACGCGCCCCCAGGTTCTCTGGGACATGAATATCCAATCTCTGCGATCTTGCATGACACTCCGAAACACCCGCTGGGAGCGTGGGCTTTACCGGGTCGCTACACGGCGAAGCTCACTGTGGAAGGGAAGACCTACTCAGCGCCGTTAATTCTCCGAATGGACCCACGCGTCAAGACTTCACTTGCAGATCTTCGCAAACAGTTTGAAATGGAGAGTGGCTCGGTCAACGGCATGAATGAAAGCCTCGAAGCGCTTGCGCAGGTTCAATCGGTGCGTGCGCAATTGAAAGAGCGCGCCGCGAAAGCAGGGAAGGGCGCAGTTGCGGATGCTATCGCGGCTCTGGACAAACAGGCCGCGGAACTGGAAGGCGCGGCGCAGAGCAATTTCTTCGGCTTGCCGCCGGGCGCGAAACAGCCGGAGAATTTCTCCAGCTTGAACCAGCATTTCGGCGGCCTGCTTGCGGTTGCGGACAGCGCCGATGCTGCGCCGACAACGCAAGCCGCGGCCGTGTTCAAGGAACTCGACGAGGCCCTTGAGAAGTTGGTCACCACCTGGAAGAAAATCCAGCAACAGGATATTCCGGCGCTCAACGCGCAACTGAAGAAAGCCGGGCTTGCTCCGATTGATGCGAACAAATCATCGGATGCCGCTCCTTCCACTGATGCTGATGGCGACGACGAACCCTAGACGATAAAGAGGATGGTGGAGGGAAGAGGAGGCTAGAAAGGAGGGACTATGGTCAAACCATGGTCGGACTATAGTTAGACTATGGTCCGATTCTATGTTATTGTGATAGTGAGAGTTACATCATGGAAGAAATTGCAATTTCGAAATTCAAGGCCACGTGCCTTGCAGTGTTGGAGCGTGTGCGTAAGACGGGCCGCCCGATACTCGTGACACGTTTTGGGAAGCCAATCGCCGAGGTGAAGCCAGCGTCCGAGTCTAAGGCTCGACTTCGCCGCTTGGGCACCTTGGCTTCCAAGATAGAAATTCATGGTGATATTGTCGGGCCAATCTCTGATATTTCGGACTGGGAAGCTTCGCAGGAGCCGGATAAGGAATGAGGCTGCTGCTAGATACGCACATTTGGCTATGGACTCACCGGGAGCCCTGGAAACTTTCTCCCGAAGTGAATCAATGCATTGCGGACCCACAAAACGAACTTTGGCTTTCGCCCTTCAGCATCTGGGAGCTGGTTATCCTGCTGGAAAAGAAAAGGATCACGTTGAAAGAGGAAATGAACCGCTGGGTAGAAGAATCCACGAAGGAGCTTTCGCTGCTGGAAGCCGGCTTCTCGTGGAAAGTAGCGCACGAGCTGCGATTCACGCTGCTAAATCATCGCGACCCTGGGGACCGGTTTCTGGTAGCAACGGCGAAAGTTTATGACCTCACGCTGGTAACCGCTGACGAACGGTTGATGAAGGTTCCGGGATTGAAAGTGTTGGCCAACCGCTGAGAGACCCTTCTCTCGGCACGGCAACAGCTAGTCGATTGGTTTAGCTCGGAGGTTGCTGGAGCTGCGCGAGATCGGCAAGTACTTCCGCGCTGTGTTTTTCGGCGTTCACGTTGAGATAGGCTTTACGGACGACGCCAGCGGGATCGATGAGGAAGGTATGCCGGGAGGAAAGTTTGGCGACGCCCAGATTCACGAGCGAGTCGTAGGAGGAAGAGACTTCGTAGTTTGTATCTGCAAGGAGCTTGAAGCTCAGGCCCTCTTTGGCGCAGAACCTTTGGTGTGTGACTTCGTCCTGAACACTGACGCCGAGGATGATGGCGTTTTTGTGTTCGTACTGGCTGAGGTCACGCTGAAAATTGTGGGCTTCCCTGGTGCAGCCGCTGGTGAAGTCTTTGGGATAGAAATAGAGCACGACCCATTTACCGCGGAGATTGTGGAGGGCGAGCGGCTTGCCATCCTGCGAATTCAGGGTGAAGTCCGGGGCCGGAGTGCCGGAGGAAGGCGCTTTCTCTCCCGTGCGCATGGCGCGGACGACAGCAACTGCTGCCAGCAGAACGATTACGACTGCTAAGATTCCTGTCATTTTCATCTCGCACTCTCAATTTTGGAAGTGAATCGCACGCATTGCACTGCCGCTATTCTTTTTGGCTGAACAGGCCGAAGCCAATACGAACCTGAATGGTGTTGATGCCGGGATTCGGCGTGGAAAGACCGGCATTGGAAATATGCATGTAGCGAACTTCGGTGCTGATATTGTACTTGCTCCGAAGGAAGTGGAGGCCGAGAGCGCCGCTAGTGGTGAAATTGATGCGCGAAGTGCCTTCTGGCACTTTGGTGTTGGTAAAGAGCGTGCCGCCGCCAAGTTCGAAATAGGGAACTACGCTCTTGCGCGTGTCCAGCGCCCATTTGAAGGCGAAGGGGTTTACGCCAACACCGTAGGCGGTGTTTGTTTTCTGAACGACCAGGAAGACCGGGACGGCGTCAACTGCATATTCCAGGCGGCCGCGCAGAAAGCCGGGGCCGTGCGGTGTGGTGAGGATCAGGCCGTAGCGGAAGCCGACGTTCCAGAAGCCATCGCCGGACTGGCTGCCGTTCAGCCCGTGGCCGCCGCCCGTCCAAACCTGCAGTTCGTGGCCGCCCTCGACGGGCCCGGCTTGCGCGCGCGCTGCGGTTGCATTCAGAAATGCAGCAAAAAGTAGCACTGTAAAGATTCTACGCACCGCGGTGTCTCCTTCGGGAACTTTGATTCCGGACACGGGAGTCTTGGTGCAGAGAAGATATAGAAAATTCGTCGGAAAGGCGACCCTCTTCTTCTCTGCGTTGACCCCCACTTCCGGCTTAGAAGTGGACGATGTGGATGACATCGCCCGGCGGGTTGTTTGGAGGATTTGGAGTTGCGAGGCGTGGAGTTGCGGATGTGGTCTTCGATGACCTTGCCCAGGAGGCAGTCGATGGCACAGCGAGACGGAGCAAGAAGGTGATTGACAGGCTTTCATGTTAAGTGTAGTTTACAAAATATGTTTAATATACTTAACCTTAGATTTCTGCGCGTGACCGCCGCGAAAAGCCGCCGCCGTTCATCCCGCTGTAATCAGTGCAGGATCACCCTGGAAGCATTCTCAGACCTTCCCGCGGGATTGGCCGGGGAAGTCGCGGGCGGGAGAGACTAATGTGGCGGCACTTTTCACATTTGGCGAAATGCTTGCGCGTCGGCGTTGCTGCGTTGTTTTTTCTTGCGGTCGCCTCCATTCTTAACGCTCAAGAGGATTCAGTTGCGCGCCCTCCGAGTCCGACCGATGTCCTGGCGGAGACGCCGGTAGCGGATCCTGCGCCCGCGATGTTTTCGCATCCGGAGACAGACCGGTGGTGGATTTCGGGCCAGGCGAATTTCATTTCGCAGTGGCATCCGGCGTTCCATTCGCCGTATCAGGGAGTGAATAGTCTTCCGCCGGAAGCGCAGAACGCGACATCGCGAGTGTTGACCCTATTCACCGGCTTGCGCCTTAACAACACAACCGAGCTTCTTTGCGATGTGCAGGAGGCCGGGGGACACGGAATCGGTGAAGCACTGGGGCTCGGGGGTATCACGAATCTCGATGTCGTGCGAAATACGACATTGAGCAAAGCGCCGTACGTCGCCCGGCTGATGTGGCATCAGATAATTCCGCTGAGTGGAGAGAAAGCTGCGTCGGCGCGGACACCGTTTTCGCTGTTCAGCGCGCTGCCAGTGCGGCGGCTGGAAGTTCGCTTCGGGAAATTCAGCACGGCGGATTTTTTTGATTTGAACACGTATGGCAGCGACACGAACTTCCAATTCATGAGTTGGACGGTGGACAACAATGGGACGTACGACTACGCGGCGGACACGCGGGGTTTTACGTTTGCAGCGATGCTCGAATATCACGACCGGCGCTGGGCGGTGCGATTCGCAGAAGGACTGATGCCGAAAATCGCCAACGGCATTCATCTCGATGCGGAAGTGAGCCGGGCGCACGCTGAAAATATTGAATTCGAGTTACGTGGAACTGTTTTGCCACATCAGGAAGGCATTGTTCGCTTTCTGAGTTTTGCGAATCACGCCAACATGGGGAGTTATCGCGTAGCGGTTGATAATTTTCTTTCGGGGATTACGACGAAACCAGACATCACGGCTCATCCGCTCCAAACGACAATCAAGTACGGATTTGGCGTCAATTTCGAGCAGCCACTGAATGATTGGATGGGGATATTCGGCCGGTGGGGATGGAACGAGGGCCGGCATGAGTCGTTTGCCTATACGGAAGTAGATCAGACCGCGGAGATCGGCGCCAGCGCCAGCGGCAAGGCATGGCATAGAAAATTTGATCGTGCGGGTTTTGTTTTTGTATCGAACGGCATCTCGCGCGATCATCAGGAATACCTCGCGCTCGGTGGATCGGGTTTTCTTCTGGGCGACGGGCGCCTCAATTACGGACGAGAGAATATTGAGGAGGCCTACTACACGCTCCACGTGTGGCGCGGGATTTACCCTTCGTTAGGCGTTCAGCACATCAACAACCCGGGCTACAATCGGGACCGCGGACCGGTCGTTGTGCCAACGCTGCGACTGCACCTGGAATTTTAGGGTCCATCGCAGCGAAATCTCTTGGCAGTCGTGGGAAATTCTGCTAACTAAGTGCTGCTGATTTCGTCCGAGTAATATAAGAATTGGTGTTTTAGTCCTTCCGTTTGGGGTATTGTCACATACCGCTGGGTTGGGGGGAGTTCATGAAAGTGGAATTGCGGTTTACTCCGTTTGGGGAGTGTTCCGGTTTTGTCCGTTATTTGTTTCTCATTGTGGCGGTGATGGCAATTTTTTCTTTCGCCGCGCAAGCGCAGACCGTTGATGAGGTCATCGCCAAAAATATTCAAGCGCATGGCGGAGCTGAAAAGCTGAAATCCGTGCGCAGCCTGCGCACTACCGCGAAGTATAGCCAGGGATCGTTTCGCGCGGATTTTCGACAGGAGAACAAGCGCGCGGACAAAGTCCGTGAAGAATTTATTATCCAGGGTCTGGCGCAAGTGCAGGCGTACGACGGCAAGACGGGATGGCAAATTTCTCCGTTTGGCGGGCGCAAGGATCCGGAGCTGCTATCGCGGGACGACTTGAAAAGCCTGGTGGTGGACGCCGATATCGACGGGCCGCTGGTGGATTACAAAGAGAAGGGGCACAAAGCGGAACTCGTGGGACACGATTCGATGGAGGGAACGGACTGCTACAAGGTCAAGTTGAGCATGAAGAACGGAGACGTGCGCTACTACTATCTTGATGCGGACTCGTATCTCGAATTGAAGTTGGAGATTCAAACCACAATTCGCGGGGCGCTGCAGGAGAACGAGCTGTATTACGGCGACTACGAACAAGTGAACGGGATCTATTATCCTTTCGCCGTCGAGCAGGCGCAAAAAGGCAGCGCTTCGCGCGCGCAAATCACCGTCTCAAAAATTGAACAAAACATACCGCTGGAAGACGCACATTTCTCGATGCCGGTGTCTAAACCGGAGATGAAGGCGCCGGCTGGAAAATGATTCGTTAGGAGAGACAGCCAAGAATGCCTGTCTAACTTCCGAATATTCAGGGATGACTTACGCCCAGGGGCCATTACTTCTACTTTATCGCTGAGGGATCCGCCGATATGCGCAAGACAATCCGCTGCTTTGCTGCCGTGATGATGGTGATTCTCGCGACGATGATGTTTGGCGGGTCCGCGCCTGCGCAAGAAGCAAAATTCGACTCAGACACGGTTTCTGGGCTGGGGGCGCGGAACATCGGTTCCGCAGCCATGAGCGGACGCGTGGCGGCGATAGCAGCCGTCAAGGAGAACGGTCGGCTCACTGTCTACGTCGGAGCGGCAAGCGGCGGCGTCTGGAAGTCCTCGAATGGCGGCACTACGTTCAAGCCCGTTTTCGACAAAGAGGCCGCGCAATCCATCGGGGCCGTGGCTATTGATCCGCAAGCGCCGAAAACAATCTGGGCCGGCACAGGGGAGGCGTGGACTCGCAACAGTGTCTCGATCGGCAATGGCATCTACAAATCGACGGACGGCGGGGACAGCTGGACCAACATGGGGCTGCCAAATTCCGAGCGCATCGCGAAAATTATCATCGATCCGAAGAACAGCGGCACGGTTTACGTGTGCGTGCCGGGAAGACTGTGGAGCGACAGCGAGGACCGCGGCGTTTACAAAACGACAGATGGCGGTAAAACCTGGAACAAGATCCTGAAGGGCGCAAACCTCTCGACCGGCTGCTCGATGATTTCCATGAATCCGCAAGACCCGAACACTCTTTTCGCGGGAATGTGGGACTTTCGCCGGAAAGGCTGGACTTTCCGCTCGGGCGGCGAAAATGCTACAGCGTCCAGCGGCAGCGGTTTTTTTCAGACTTCGGATGGTGGAACGACCTGGAAAGCATTGGATGACAAGAGCTCCAAAGGGCTTCCTGCGAAGCCATGGGGGCGCATTGCCGTCACGATTGCGCCGTCAAAACCAAGCGTTGTTTACGCCATGATTGAATCGACACGCAGCGCGCTTTTCCGCTCGGAGGATGGTGGCAAGACATGGGAAGAGCGGGACCGCAGTAATTGGATGGTCTGGCGGCCGTTTTATTTCGCGAACCTGATCGTCGATCCGAAAAACGAGAACAAAGTTTACAAGCCGGACCTTACCCTGATCATGAGCGAAGACGGGGGCAAGAGCTTCAGCGGAATCGGCAACGGCGCACACGGTGATTTCCACGATGTGTGGGTAAATCCCGACAATACTGATCATGTGATCGCCGGTGACGACGGAGGCATTTGGTATTCCTACGATGGCGGCAATACCTGGTGGAAGGGCAATAACCTTCCGATATCCCAGTTCTATCACGTGAGTACAGACAACGCCGATCCTTATCATGTGTTCGGCGGTCTGCAGGACAACAGTGCGTGGATGGGCGACTCGCAATATCCAGGGGGGCTTACCAACGGCCGCTGGGAGAATCTTTTTGGAGGAGACGGATTCTGGGTATTCCCGGATCCATCCGACGCCAATTATGTTTACGCTGAATCGCAAGGTGGCTTTATTGGGCGAGTCAATCGGTTCACGCTGGAAGGCCGGTTGATCAAGCCGGAACCCAATTACGGGGAAGGGAAGCTGCGCTTCAATTGGAACACGCCGATCCACATGAGTCCGAATGAGAAGGGAACGATTTATATTGGGGCGCAATTCCTCTTTCGCTCCCGCGACCACGGTCAATCGTGGGACCGCATCTCGCCGGATCTCACCACCAATGATCCGGAGAAGCAGAAGCAAGAGGAATCCGGCGGCGTGACGGTTGACAATTCTTACGCCGAGATGCACACCACAATTTATTCCATCAGCGAGTCACCTCGCGATGGGCAAGTGATCTGGGTTGGAACGGACGACGGAAACCTTCAGTTGACGCGCGATGGCGCGAAGACCTGGACGAACGTTGTCGGAAATGTTCCGAATCTGCCGAAAGCCTCGTGGGTTTCCTGGGTGGAAGCCAGCTTGTATGACGCGGGCACGGCTTACGCAACGTTCGATCGGCACACGATTGGAGACATGGATCCGCATGTATTCAAGACCACGGACTATGGGAAGACCTGGACGCCCATCGTAACGGCCGACAGCGGTGTGCGCGGCTATGCGCACGTCATTAAGGAAGATACAGTAAGACCCGACCTGCTATTCCTGGGAACCGAATTCGGCCTGTGGATTTCACCGGATAGCGGCAAACACTGGGCACGATACAAGGGCCACGAGTTTCCCACTGTGGCCGTTCGAGACATAGTGGTTCATCCGCGCGAATCCGACTTGGTGATTGCCACACACGGGCGCGGCATCTGGATCGTTGACGACATCACGCCCCTCCGTAAGCTGACTCCGGAGGTCATGGCGCAAGAGGCGGTTTTCGTACAGGCCAAGCCATCGCAGCAGCGGCTCCCTGCGAATGGCGGCTGGGCCGAAGGCAGCGCGGTGTTTACCGGACCCAATCCCCCGGACGCGGCGCTGATTACCTACTACCAGGGCAAGCGACATATTTTCGGGAAAATGAAGCTGGAAATTTTTGATTCGCAGGGAAAACTGGTGGACACGCTGCCTCCAAACAGCCGCCGCGGCATCAGCCGCGTGGAATGGCCGATGCGACTGAAGGCGCCGCACGTTCCGCCTGCGGCTACGGCTGCATTTGAAGCGGCCCAGGGACCGCGAGTCATGCCGGGCACCTACACGGTGAAGATGACGCGGGGCAAGGAAACCTACAGCACCCAGCTTGTGCTGGAACTGGACCCACGCGCGAAATTCACGGTGGAAGACCGCAAAATGGAATTTGAGGCGGCGATGAAGCTGCACCGTTTGCTCGCGGAGATGAGCTTCGATGTGGATCGCATCAATGGCGTACACGACGCGCTCCAGGAGCGCGGCGCAAAACTGAAGGGCGACGCCGCTTTGGGCAAGCGTCTGCGGGAACTCGCCGCCAAAGTGGAAGAATTGCGAAAGAAGATCGTGGCCACCAAGGAAGGAGGCGCCGTCACCGGTGAGGAGCGGATCCGTGAAAAAACGACGCTGCTCTACGGAGCGATATTGAATTATGAAGGCCGTCCCACCGATTATCAGAACGGGCGCATCGATTCGCTGAAGAAAGAATTGGATGACGTGGCCGGAGAGTTCGACGCCTTCGTTACCAAGGAACTTTCCACGCTGAATAAATCACTTTCGCAGAAAAAGCTGGAACCCGTCCAGCCGATCGATCGCAAGGCCTGGGATGCCGCCAATACCGACTCCGGAGCCGGCGCTAGCGGAGCCGCCAGATTCTTGCGCGAGCGCGATTAACTACGCACCGATGGATCGGGAAGAGCTATCACACAGCATCCAAAACTCGCCCTGTCGATTGGGTCTGTCACGCGACCTACGAATTAGGCGCGCCTTCGCTATTAGTACACTCCAAGAGTTGCCGTCCGGGTCGTACCATTGTAGGAAGCCGAGATTGTGGCAGAAGTGGAGATGAGAACGAAGGACGTGTTGACCGTGAAGGTTGCGCTGGTGGCTCCGGCAGGAACGATCACGCTGGAAGGCACTCTGGCCGCTCCGTTGCTGCTGGAAAGAAAGACTTGAGCGCCACCCGCCGGGGCTGGCCCAGTCAGGGTTACAGTGCCTGTGGAAGATTGCACGCCGCCAAAAACACTTGTCGGGTTCAGCGTCAGCGAAAAGACAGTGGGGGGTGGAGGAGGCGCAGGTGCCACGGTGAGCGAGGCTGATCTGGTCGCGCCGGCGTAAGTCGCGGAGATGGTGACTGTAGTTGACGCAGCGACCGCGCTGGTGCTGACGGTGAAAGATGCGCTGGTGGCTCCGGCTGCAACCGTAACGCTGGAAGGAACATTGGCTACTGTCGTGTTGCTGCTGGAAAGCGTGACCGTCGCGCCGCTTGTGGGAGCTGGTCCGCTCAGCATCACTGTGCCAGTGGACGAATTTCCGCCGGTAACACTCGTGGGGTTCAGTGAAAGCGTGGAAAGAGAGACAGACGCGGGAGCTGAGGAAGATAGCTCGAAGTCCAAGACGGCAGGATTGGGATCGTTCAGCGAAACGGCCACGAACTTCGCTGGAGAGATCATGTAGATGACGGCGTTGCCGCCGGTGCCGGAAGTGACCGTCATCATTCCCCGGCCATTGGTGGGCGATGGAGATATCGAGTAGGTAGCGTTGAAGGCCACGCCGGGGTTTGGCCCGCTCGGGGCGCCGATGTCTTCGGTACCGATCATAGTGCCCGTGGGGCTGGCCCCGTTCGCCGCGAACTCGCCGGAGAAAACCGTCACTCCGAAGCCCACCGGGTTGGTCGCAAAGCCGGCGTACGCACCTTTCAACGAGGCATTGCTGAACGACACGGCCGCCTGGGGTTCGCCGACCCCGAACAAAACATTGACATCGGAGACGAAGAGGAAAATTTGATTCAAGTTCATCAGGTAGGCTACCAGGCTGTAGCCGCCGATGGTGATCGATGCGCGCCCATTGCTGGCTACGCTGTACGTTCCCGCCGCAGCAGTGACGGAATTGGGCGCCCGGCAGAAGTTCTCGTCGTAGGTCAGGGAAAGGGCGCCGCTGCCATTGGTGGTGAGCAGACCGGCGACCGCTTTGGGCACGCCGGATGCACTACCGCACATGGAGTGCCCGGTGAGAGAAATCACCAGGTTGCCGTTCAGCGAAGCGTTCGTGAAACCGCCCGCGGGGAGTTGCTGCTGCACCACGACACCGTTCAGCAGTGGAGTCGCCGTGGTGACCGCGTCACTCTCCATCACAAACAGCTTTCCTGAATTCACGACGTAAAAAACGAAATTCATGCTGTCGCGTGTTCCGCCGAACATGAATGTGAAATTCATGGTGCCGCGGCCCGTGGCGGTATTGGAGACCGCGTAGTTCGCGGCCGTAAAGTTCATCGCATAATCCGTGCCGTAGCCGTTGACGTCTCCGGCGGCGTTGGTAAGAGCGCCTGTCCCGTTCGAAGTAAACCGGCCTTCGATGGCGGCGCGATTATTTGCGTTATCGAAGCCTGCGGCGCCAAACGCGTAGTCACCCGTTATTCTGGCCGTGCTGTACGCGGTGGTGTCCGCTTTTTCCATGGTCCCTGAGCCGATCGTTCCTGCCCCGCCGGAAGCGTCGAACTCGATGAACTGGGCGTTACCGTTGGCCAGCATGGCGAAGGCCAGCTTCGCCGAGCTGCCCGCAAAATTCAAAGTCATCACACCGCGATTGTCGGCACCAATCGAATAGGTGCCGGTGAAGGATTGCGCGCTTGTGGCCCCGGCACCCACGCCGTTGGTGACCAGTTCGCCGTTGGTGAGATTGCCGGCCCCGTCCGCCGTGAATCTTCCCACGGCGGCGAAAACGGTCGAGACGGTCCCATTCCCGCTGATCCCGCTGAAGGTAAATGCGTAGTTGCCATTCAACGAGGCGTTGTTCACGCCGGCATTGGTCTGGCCTTGAACCGTCGAAGCAAAAAACAACGCGAGAAAAAGGCACAGCAGAACATGCAGCTTACGCATCTTTCCTCCATTTGCCGGCTGGGCAACTGAATCCATTGTTCTTGTTGCAAGCGCAAGGCCCACGCATGAATAGGGCGTACTGCGCCGAGCCTTAAACCAGAGTTGTCCTCGCGGCAGGCATGAGATACACATAGATTTCACGCTTGGAGAGCTGCGCAGTTCCACGGCTTTAAAGCTCTAGCGCGAGATTCTCAAATTCTTGTTCACACTCCCTGACTTACCTCATCCACTTTTTCCTACTCTCGTCCAGCTTCAAGGCAGCTTGCCGCGGCACTATCTATGCGATAGCAGCAACAGAAAGACAATCGGGTGGATGCTGCAAAACCAAGTTCGGGACATACCTGAAACTTAGGATGGGCAAAGGCTGGGAGGCTTCCAGCTAAAAAGTGGAGGGCGGCCCTAAAAGCAAGTAAAACGGCGACTTGTTTGCGATGACGCCCAGATGCGTGTGGGCGCGGCGCGGGTTAGGAATGCTCAACCTGCCTCGCTATTCCTCAGGGCAACTGGGCGCCCTGGGTATTCACGTACACCGCATAAAGAGACTGGCTGGCAGCCATGAAGAGCCTGTTTCTTTTGGCGCCGCCGAAGCAGAGGTTCGCGCAAGTTTCCGGAAGATGAATCTTGCCGATGAGTGTGCCGTCGGGCGAGAAAACATGAACGCCGTTGTAGCCATCTCCTGCCCATCCCGCCGCGGACCACACGTTGCCGTCCATGTCGCAGCGAATGCCATCGGACGAACCCGGTGACATGTCCACAAACAGGCGGCCATTCTTGAGCCGGACGCCATCCACGACATCGTAGACGCGAATAGGGTGCGGGTCGCCGGGGTGGTGTGGAACTTCCGTGTCCACGATGTAGAGCTTCTTCTCGTCGGGAGAGAAGCAAATGCCGTTGGGCTTATCCATGTCGCTGGCAACGACGGTGGCCTCGCGGGTCTTGGGGTCGAGGCGATAAACAACGGCGGGCAGTTCGAAAGAAGCGATGTGGCCTTCGTAATTGCTCATGATGCCGTAGCCCGGATCGGTAAACCAGATAGCGCCGTCGGAATGCACCGCCAGATCATTTGGCGCGTTGAACTTTTTGTCTTGAAAACGGTCTATCAGGACGGTGATCGTGCCGTCGTATTCGGTTCGCGTCACCCGTCGCGTGTCGTGTTCGCAGGTGAGCAGCCTGCCCTGCCGGTCCCGATAGTTGCCGTTGCTGAAGTTCGAGGGATTGCGGAAAACGCTGACTTCTCCGGTGTCTTCCAGCCATCGCAACATACGGTTGTTGGGGATATCGCTCCATAGAAGATACCGGCCGTCCCCAAACCACACGGGACCTTCTGACCACCGTGTGCCGGTGTACAAGCGTTCGACTGCTGCGTTGCCGACTTTGTATTTTGCAAAGCGCGGATCAACGACTTCAATTGCCGGATCGGGATATGTGACTGGGCTTTTCCGATCCTGCTCCGCTGCAAAGGCAAGAGGCTTGAATGCCAGCGCCGCGGCGGCGCTGGCCGTAACGTTCATGAATGCGCGTCTCTGCATGGATTTCCTCCGGCACCGGCAAAACCGGGCAGGCGCAATGTATCACGGCCCATTCTCCGGCGGGATAGCTGAATCTCATCGCCTTTTAGCCCTTCATCCGTGTCCCGTAACGACAAACAGCGCCAAAAGGGGGCTGTCGCACGATGTCGCTTGCGGGGCTTGGAGTTGGCCGCGTAGGGTCAGGCCATCGGGCCAAATTCAAAAAAAGGAAGGGAGGCTGACGATGAAGAGTACGACTTGCACGCGAATATTCGCGGCGGGCTGCATGCTGCTGTTTTCGACGGCGGCGATTGCGGCCACCAAGTTTGACCACGCCGAGTACCTGAAGCCAAAGACGGAGGGACAAAAGAAGGACGATCATCCGGTGAAGGGGAGCATCGCGTTCGACAAGGACAAGAAGACAGTGGAGTTCGTCGACGAGAAGGGAGTTTCCGTCATCAGCATCCCGGACGACAAGATCAAGAGCATGCTGTATGAGAAGACGTCCAAGCCGCGATACGCGGAAGCGATCTTGATCAGCCCGTTCTTTTTGTTCACCCATTCGAAGAAGCATTTCTTGACGATTCAATACACGGACACCGACGGCCAGGGAAAGTACGCGATGGTGCACATGGACAAGGGCAACGCGCAGGACATCGTGGCGGCGGCGGAAGCGGAAACCGGGAAGAAGGTTGAGCGCAGCGAGGAGAAATGAACCCGCGCGGCGAGGCCTGATGGGAAGAAGGCCGCTGGCTTGAGGCGCGTTTGCGGATGGATTTTTCGGTGAGCAGGCCAGGGGCGCAAGCAGGTCAGCTGCATAGGTAGATGCTGCGCGGTATGGGTTCTTTTGAAACATAGGCAGGGCACGGCAAACCACAAACCCAACCATAAGGCGTTGACAAAACAGCACTTACATATTGGAAGGGCAATTGCGCGAAAGGCACTAGGAACCCGTGTGTAAAGTCGTTACAACTGACACGGGCTTTAGGAGGAGTTCATGACGCTGAAGAAAGTCTGCCTAGGACTGCTCGCTTTCTCGTTGGTCGCGATTCCGGCGGCCGCGCAGAAGAGCCACTCCAACAAGGGCGGCGCGGCACGCGGGGACACTCGTGCGGACATGGTTCAAGCGCAGAACAAGAAGGATAAGGACCACGATCCGCTTCCTGACAACGACAAGAACAAGGGTAAACACAAAGGCGAGACCAAGGGCAAGCACAAAGCCAAGGGTCACAGTCACTAGGAAACTGACCGAGGGGAATCATCCCATTCGCTTAAGGGGAGCACCATTCGTTACGGGGCTCCCCTTTCTGTTTCTTAAGGTCCAGATGGGTCAGGGATGGGCGAAGGCCCGTTCACGCATGGATTTTTCTGTGAGAAGGGCTTGCTGGCGGATGCGGTCGGAGATTTCGGGGAGTTCGCGCTGGTAGACGCGGATAGCAGGGAGGTCGTCGGGCTGGCCAACGATATAGAGGGCGCGGAGGGCTTCCCAGACTTGTTCGTCGCCGGGCGTGATGGTGGCGACTTCGTCGCCGGCGGCTAGGCTTGAGCCAGGAGCTACGGAAAGTGTACGGATGCGGCCGCTGATGGGAGAGCGGAGTTCGAGGGATTGCTGGTCGTTCTGAGAGGCGGCCGCAAAGTGGTCGACTTGAAGTTTGGCGATCAGGCCGCCTTGGTGGATGGCGGTTCCTACTCTGTCGGTATCGGTGATGCGGCCGGCGGCGGGAGCGATGACTCTGGCGGGTCGGAGGAGGGCGACGATTTGGAGACGGCCGCTCGCGTCGCCGAAGCGGACGAGGGAGAGGGCGGCGTTGCCGCGGACAATTGGGGACTGGTCCTGGAGCATTTTGAGGAGCGTTTCGTGGAAGGCGGGGCCGGCGGTGTCCTGGCCCATGACCCAGGCGTCGGTGTTGCGCACTTCTTCGACGGGATGGGAAGCGAGGCGAATTAATTCGGGATACCAAGGCGCTGCTGTTACATCGTGGCGGCCCATGCGCTCGCCGAGTTGGATTAGGGCGTGCTGGATGTGGCGCGGGCGCTTTTCGTCTTGCAGGTATTCGGTGATTTGTTTGTCGGGGAGCCGGCGTCCGAACCAGGTGTTCCACCAGAAGAGGAAGGGAAGAAGGACGATCAGCCAGGCGGTGAGGAAGAAGAGGGCACGGTTGCGCGGGGACATTTTGTGATGAGGGGAGGAGGAGGGCTTCTCCTTGGAGGGATCGAAGGGAGCTTCGGCTTGGGCGGAGGTTTCTGGGGAGGATGGTGGCGTGGGCATGTCGTTTGTTAGCGCTGGCTGTAGGAAAAGCGGCAGCAAGCTGCCGCACTCCAAATTAGGTCTCGTCGGAGGCGGAGGGCGGCTGCTTGGCGGGCTCGGCTTTGCTTTTGCCGAGGAGGCCACGGTCGCGGAGCTCCCAGAAAACGTTCAGGAAGAAAACGCCCGAGATGCTGAGCATGATTAGGCTCTCGAAGAGACCGTCCACAGTGGTGAGTGTGCCGGAGACGACGATCCAGGCGATCCCAGCGAGAGGGATTAGGCCGAGCAAGATGGAAATCAGCAGCATCACAGGAAACAATGGCCCTCCTCGGATTGAGTCTCTGACAGGCTGCTTAAGGTTATCAGTTATCAGTGTTCGGTTCTCCCTAAGAAGAAAGAAATCTTGCGAATCGCCGAATCAGCCGTGGCCTCTATAGGGGCGCAGCATGCTGCGCCCCTATAAAGGCGAAAGCTTCGCACTCAGGGCTTGAAGGTAGCGTCTACGGTTTTTGCGTCCTTGACTGCCAGCGTTACTTTGACGTCTTGTTCGCCCAGTTTTTCCTGCACGAACGCGATTGTATAGTCGCCGGGAGGCAGGCCCTTGATTTCAAACTTGCCATCGGGTCCGGTGACGGCGAAGAAAGGGCTCTTGGTTACGTTCACAAACATGCGCATCCAGGGGTGCTGGTTGCACTTCACGGGCAGCATGATTTCTTCGCGGGCGAAGGTTTTCTCGAGCGGCGTGGCCGAGGGAGGCTGGGACTCGTTCCACTCGCGGTTGTCTTTCGGAGTGGGATGAATGTTGTGGGTCGTGGGATCGCTGTTCACGATCTTGATGGTTTGATTGGCCACAACGCCCATCACGTGGGGATGATATTTGCAGCCGCTCTGATCGAGGGTGATGGCGACCGTGGGAACGTCGAAAGTGCGGTTGCCGAGGCCCTCCTTTACGTAAACGAAAACGTTGGCGAGGTGGCCGCCGGAGGCTACAACGTTTTCGGCTGTGTTCGTGCCTTTGCAGGCAGGATCCTGACTCATGTCAATTTTGGCGGCCTTGGGGGCTTCGCCATCGAGTTTCACGGTGCCGCTGACGCTGGCTGCCGTGGCGGGATCAATCGGAGTGGCCGGGGCCGCCGCGGGTGCGGAGGCGGGAGCCGACGCTGTTTCCGTGCTTTCCTTCTTGCCGCATCCTGCGAGGAGAACAAATCCCAGCAAGGCGGCAACGCTCCAAACTGCCATGGATGTTTTTGTTTTCATGATTTCGAAGTACCTCTCTTAAAATTTGAAAGCGTGAACCAATCAAAAAATTATTCGAGCGCACTATGTCCAGAGCCATGCACTAATTGCGGGCCTCCACCGTCAACGGTTGCTGATTTGACACGTCCGATTGATGCGCTGACTCTGCGCTGCTCTTCCGGCGTGAGCTGGAGGATGTAATCGACCAGAAGCTTGGTGTGATCCTTGTCATAGCCGCGGAAAGAAGCGGGCGTCGGACCGGAGAAAACCCAATGGCCGTTCTCGCGCTTGAAGAGGCCAGAAGGCATAGAGGTGCCCGGGGCAATGGCCTGCGGGTCGAGCATCCAGCGTTCCATCCAATCCGGTTTCAACCGCCCTCGGGCCTGGAGGAAATTGGGAGCGGTGGCGAAGCGATCGTGAGCCGGGTCGCCGGTGGCGTGACACTTTAAGCAGGGCGCGCCAGTGCTGCTGAAGAGGCTGCGCGCCATTTCGGTTTCCTTGGCCGTCAGGACGGGAACCTCTTCGGGAATGTAGGGGAAGGGCTGGCGCGACAGAGCCTGGAAAAAGCGCACCAATTTGCCGAGCTCGTTCTCAGAAAAAGAGAATGTCGGCATGCGGACTTGCAGATAGGAACGCACGCCGTTGCGATTGGTGTCCGTGCTGCTGAGCGAAGGATTCTTCAGAAAACGCTGTAGCCACTCGGGATCGACGCGCGCGCCCTCGGTGAGGAGCTTGGGCGGAAGCTGTTCCTGCGCATCCTTATAACGTGCCATGGCCATGAGCGAAGTCTTCTGGCCGGGAATGAGCTGGTGGCAGCCCATACAGTTATATTTCTTGACGACCCACCAGCCCTCTTGAATGTCGCGACGATAATCCAACGGGCGGAACTGATAGTTGGCGGGAAGAGGATTCTCCTGGCTGCCCATGAGGAAAGTGGTGAGGGCGCGAACCTGTTCCTTGGTGAGGTGCAGATTCGGCATGCGCAATTTTTCGGTTTCGGGCTTGTCCTTGCCCTTGTCCCAGATGTTGGGCTCGGCGAGTTTGTGCTCGAAGAAGCCCTTTTGGTCGTACCAGGGCTGCTTAGCGGGGCCTTCGGGCAGACGGGAAAGATCGTCTGGATCGGTGATGGGTTCGCTGCCGCCGCGCTGGGCGACATCGGTGAGGAGGGCGAAATCCATTCGCTCGATAGGTTTGCTGCCTTCGATGGTGAGCTCGGTGCCGATGCGGCCTTCTTCCTCGAGCCCGGATATTTCGTGGCAACCGGCGCAGCCGAAGTGGCGAACCCACTTCTTGCCCTCATCCTTTAAATTCGGGTCGTCCATGAACGAGGCGTCGGGGTACGAGGAGGATTCCTGCTTTTTCAGAGTGATTAGATAGCTGGCGACGTCTTGGGCATCCTCTGGAGAAAGGCGCAGGCTGGGCATCACGGTCATGTTCTGGACTTGTAATTCGTGGCCGTCGTTGGGACAGCGACTGTGCTCAAGGTCAAAGACGAAGGGCAGGCCCTTCTTTTTGTAATCTTCGGGACCGATGTCTTTCTTTTCGTAGGGGCAGTACGGACGCGTGCGTTCGCGGGCGTTGTGGACCCAGCGGACTAGATAATCGTAGTTGTCCTTTTCACCGACGCGGGTGAGATTCGCGGCAAAGGTTCCGCCCTGGACCTGGTCGCCTTCGCCGATGGAGTGGCAGGCGAGGCAGCCGCGCGTTTCGAACAGCTCTTTGCCGTGAGCGGCGTTGCCGAGTTTGTGTTTGGGCAGGGGATCGGTGAGCGCCGACTGCCAGATGAAAGCGGAGATGGATTTGATCTGCTCGTCGTTGAGGCGGAAATTCGGCATCTTGGTGGTGGCGCGGAAGTCGCTGGGTTTCTTCAGCCAGACCGGGATCCAATTCTTGTTGAGCTTGAGGCGGATGTCTTTGAGATTGGGGCCGACCTTTTTCATGTCTTGCAGGAGGCTCTTGGTGGAACGGTCGAGTTGCACGATGCGGAGGTCGAGTTTGCTATTGGTGACTTTCAGCGCGACGGCGTGATCATTGAGGCGGTTGGCTTCGTCGTTGCTCTCGGCCTTGTCGGCTTGCTTCATCAGGTCGCCGGCTTGCTTAAGGTTGTCCTTCTTCTCTTGATCGAGTTGCTTGATCTGCTGGGCAACGGAGAGCAGGTCTTCGGGTTCCTTGTCGTAGCCTTCGAAACGGTGACAGCCGACGCAGCCGCGCTGGCGGAAAAGATCTTTGCCCTCGCTGAGCGTCCAGCCGACGTCGTTGCTGACGAGGACCATGTCCGCGGAGTGGCAGATCTGACAGCCAGATTCGTAATTTCCCGGGGAGAAAAGAGGCCAGAGCCAGTGTTCGTAGTTGCCGTGGGCTTTCTCAACGCTAGTTGTTGCACGGCCATTGCCCTGGTGGCAAGGCGTGCAGCCGAACTTGTCCGGATCGTGAATCTTCAAAAGGTCGGGTTCCGGATGGCTGGTGAAGGCGCGCGCATATTCATCCGGCTTTTTGCCTTTCAACGACATAGAGGCCGCGGTGAGCTTCACCGGTTCGCGAATGCCCATGTGGCAGGACTCACAACGGTCGACAATATTTGAGCTATCTTCCCTCACGAGATCGGCGTTGTGTTCGTTGACATTAATCTGGCGGATTCTTGGCGTCCATGCTTCCACGCCGTTCTGCAAATTCGTGAGCTGCGAAGATGTGAGGTTCACCATGTGATCGGTGAGGTAGGCATCCATCAATACTTTCTTTTCATTGACCGGCTTGATTAATTCACCGAGTTCGGCGCTCAATTGGGTGCGCTCGTTCTTTGCCTCGTTATAGGCTTCCTCCAGTTGGGGATAGTTGTATTGCTTCTTGCTGCCGTCGGTGAACTTGACAGTGGCGAGTTTCTGTTTGTCCGCATCAAGTTTTTCCTGCTTACGCTGTTTTGAGGATGGGCTAGTGTCCGTTTCAATGTCGTAGGTGGCTGCGTTGACGTAGGCGCGGAGATCTGTGAAGGTGGTCTGTAAGTCCAGAATCTTGACACTTAACTCGCGCAACTTTTCGTTGATCTCCTTGATGCGTGGGGCCGCAGCCTGGCTGGCGGTGTCGTAATCCTGCTTCAGCTTCTGGTAGTCGGCGCTGCTTTGAACGTCTTTTTGTGAGTCGCTTGACTGCGACCGGGCAGTCTTCAGGAATGTCGAGTAGCGGTCTTTCCATTCGTGCTGGAGAGCTTTCCACGGGCGTTGGCCAAAATCTTCGTCCCACATGGCCCAAAAGAAAGTAGCCATGAGGATGACCATGGCGATGAGGTAATGCGGGGCGAGCGACTTGCTGACTACCGGGTCGTTTTCGGGAATGGGCTTTTCGGGCACCAGTTCCTCCTAAACGTTGAACCAAGGTGTAATCCACACGTACTTAATGTGGAAGAGCAACCGCAACAACATCTTGATCGGCAATCCGATCATGGTCAGGAAAAAGGTCATCATGATCGAGTACTGCAACAAACTCATGCGCTTGTAATCCTTGGCGTTGTGGCGGCGGAAAAAGGCGTGGACCAGCATGCCGCCGATGACGAAGAAGCCGCCGACTATCGCCGCTCCGAAGATGCCTTTGCCCCAATTCGAGGTGATGCCGAAAAGGTCGGGCAAGTCGCGATTCACTTCATAAATGAGGCGATTGTGGTCCCAGGTCTGGCCGGGCCAGAACCACTGCCATCCGGGGCCACGAATGAAGGTGCCGATGAAAATCATGGAGACCCATAAGATGATGAAGCCGAAGAGAAATGTTCCAATAGCGAATTTGCGCTGCTTCCAGGTGTAATAGCCAGCGCCGAGCGGGTTGGTATCTATATAAGGAATAACCATGAGGCCGAGGATGATCAGCGTGGGCATGACCACACCGGCGATCCAGGGATCGAAGTAGACAAGCATTTCCTGAAGGCCGAGGAAATACCACGGTGCTTTGGCCGGGTTCATGGTGAGGTTGGGATTGGCCGGCTCTTCGAGCGGCGCGTTCAGGGTGATGGACCAGATCATCAGGATGATGGTGACAATGATGGCGGCTAGGAATTCCACGCGGAGGAGGAAGGGCCAGACGTGGACTTCTTTTGCCCACCCGGGCTTGAAGGGCCACGCCTTACGGTGATGGGTCTTCGCGAGCGCAGCGTCCCCGGCGAGTTGTTCGATCAAGACGTCATTGGCATGCGCCTGCTTCCAGGCGAGGTAAATGTAAAACGCTAGCAGCGGGATCATGGCTATGATCGGCACGTTGTCCGCGGCGGAAAGAATTTCCCACAGTTGTTTCCAATCCATGGCTACTTCTTCGCCTCCTTCACTTCGGAGTCGAGCACCACGGCCGCCGGGCCGGAGATCCCGCCATCCTTACGTACGCGCCAGAAGTGCAGGATCATGAAGATGGAAGCGATGATGGGAATGCCAATGCAGTGCCAGATGTAGGAGCGAAGAAGCGCATTGGCGTCCACGATGGAACCACCCAGCAGGCCGAAGCGGACGTCGTTGTACGGCGTCATGCCTAACATCGAGCCGAAGGGACCTTCGTGTCCGAGGAGGGGCGTGGCGCGCGCCATGTTGGTGCCGACCGTGACGGCCCAGAAGCCGAGCTGATCATCGGGAAGAAGGTAGCCGGTGAAGGAGAGCAGCAGGGTCAACACCAAAAGAATGACGCCCACGTTCCAATTGAACTCGCGCGGCTTTTTGTATGAGCCTGTGAGGAACACGCGGAACATGTGGAGCTCGACGGCGATGACCATGAGGTGGGCGGCCCAGCGGTGCATATTGCGCAACAATTTGCCGAAGGGAACGTCGTGCTCGAGATAAAGGACGTCGCGGAAGGCCTGCACTTTGCTGGGGTGATAGTAAAACATCAAGAGCACGCCGGTGAGCGTGAGGACGATGAACAGGTAGAACGTGATTCCACCCATGCCCCAGGTGTAGCTGTAGCGCACCGCGTCTCGATTAATTTTGGCGGGATGCAAGTGAAGGAAGACGTTGGAGAGCACGCCGAGGGCGCGATTGCGCGGCGTCTCGTCGTGCTTGTGGCGGAAAATCGAAGTGTAAACCTGGGTCTTGGTGGGTTTCTTCAGCAGCTCGACCTGTTCTTTGGCTTTTGCGGGGAGGTCGGTCTTGAGGGACTCGAGGTCCTCCTTGACCCCCGATTTGAGACGCTCGACCAGGCCAACCGATTTGCCATTTTTTCCGTTTCCCTTGTTTTCTTCAGGCATTGCTGAGCTCCCGTTTTTCGGCGGCTTAACGATCTCTTCTCTTACTCTGCGAACCGGGCGGGGCAAGCTCCGCCCTACAATTCGCGCGCACGGTTACACCGGCAAAAATGCTCCCGGATCACTGAAGCGACTTGGTTGTCCCTTGGGCCACTGATAGAGCCGGGAAGTGTCCACAATAATCTGACCGTCTGGCGCCAGTTCCACGTGAGCGCGATCCATGGGACGCGGCGCGGGCCCTTCGAAGTTGACACCTTCGCTGTCGTAGCCACTGCCGTGGCAGGGGCACTTGAATTTGTTTTCGCTGGCTTTCCAATCGGGCGTGCAGCCCAAGTGAGTGCAGCGAGCGTAGATGACAAAAACACGATCGGGCGTGCGGTCCACCCAGATGCGGTATTTCTGCTGCCACTTGGTGTCTACACCCAGAGCGTAGTCCGAGGCGTAGCCGATCTTGAAAACGGTGGGAGGCTCGAAGAGCGTACGCGGAAGAAAAAATTTGAAAAAGGCGATGAACCATGCGCCGAGGAATCCGGTGACGGTAACCCAGACCAGTCGCCGCCGCTTCCGGTTGATTTCGGTGGGCTCGGGACCGACAGTTGCCAAGCCGCCAGCCGCTGCTGCTTTGGACGTACCGACGGCAGGCGTACCAACGTACCTGGTTGCATCTCCGCCACCGGCAGCGGACGACTTCGCCGCTTCCGGTTTTGTTTTGGCCGAATCTGTCTCCGGGCCCGCCATGCGATACCTCCTGGTTTCCTGGTCCTCGAAAATAATCGGCGGCACCGAGCGCGCCGCCCGTTCCCCCTAGGTTATGGGCCCCCGGCCGCGAAATGGCCACGGCCGAAAATGAATTGGTCCCGAATTGCAGCTCGATTCAGAAAGGATTGCGAAATGTTCAAGGCGCGCAGACGGCTGCACGCAGAAAACGGATTTTTTCCGGATGAGTTGAAAAAATTATAGGGAGAGGGCGCGAACGCTGAAAGCGGCCGAGGCCCGGCGGGTTGGAGAAGTTTTATACGAAAACATCGCGAGGTCCTCAACATTTCGCTGGACCCCCCAGAAACGAAACGGATATTACTCAAAACAAAAAATTTCGTCAATGCGTGTTTGCGGCGCTGGCAGAAAAAGATTTAGAGCGCTTTTCGAAGAAAGGCGCCGACAGCAAGAAATAATAGATGCAAGAACCCGCTTGCGCTCAGAAAAAGCTGTGATATATTCGCCCCGGTTTCCATCCCCCACTTCTCTGACGCAGAGAATTCGAGCAGGGCCTCAGTGGGGAAGGCCGAGAATCCAACTCGGGGGGGCGCGCTGCATGGGCCTCATTCTTCTGGTTGTCATCTGGCTGATCACCTTGGTCAGCACGTACTTCTTCATTGCCAAGACATGGTGGTTGCCAGCAGGAGCCTCCGCCGCAGCGGCCGGGATCGATCATCACTTCACGACGACGTTCATCCTGATGGGCATTGTTTTCGTTGCTGCCCAGATTTCCCTGGGAGCCTTGGTATGGATTTACCGCGACCGCGGTTCTTCCTCCGGCAAGGTGAATTATTCGCACGGCAACACGAAATTGGAAATCGTTTGGACGGTACTCACCACCGTGCTCTTTGTGGGACTGAACTTGGCGAGCAGTTCCATCTGGGCTTCGGAGCGGTTCCGCGCCGCCGAAGCGAATTCCGTGCGCGTGGAAGTAACGGGTATGCAGTTCGCCTGGTATTTCCGCTATCCCGGGCCGGACGGCAAATTTGGCGCGACTAACCCGGAGCTGGAAGACGCTTCGGCGGGCGGCGAAGCGGCGCTGGGCCTTGATACGAAAGATCCTGCGTCCAAAGACGACGTCGTGACGGGTACGATGGTGGTGCCGGTGAATCACGAAATTGAAGTGATTTTGCGCGCTCATGACGTCATCCACAGCTTCTTTATTCCGCAGATGCGCTTCAAGCAGGACGCTGTACCGGGCCTGGCGATCCACATGCATTTCACTGCCATACAGACGGGAGACTATGAAATTCTTTGTGCGGAGCTGTGTGGGCTCGGGCATTACAAGATGCACGGCATGTTAAAGGTCGTCAGTCAGGATGAGTACGACAAATGGCTGGCGGCACGGGAGGCCGAGAAGCAATAACATGGCTACTCACGACTTCGCTGCCCAGGAATCTCACGCGCACGCTGCTCCTCAGGGGTTCATTCGAAAGTGGGTCTTCAGTCTGGACCACAAGGTCATCGGCTTGCAGTATTACTTCCTCGCGCTGGCCGCGGTGTTTGTCGGCATGTTCCTCTCTCTGCTGATGCGCATCCATTTGATCTGGCCGACGGCAGCTCTGCCGCTGCTCGGTGACATCAAGCCGGAGACGTATCTCACGCTAGTAACCATGCATGGCACCATCATGGTGTTCTTCGTGCTTACGACCGCTCCGCAGGGCGGTTTTGGCAATTACTTCCTGCCGATACAGATCGGGGCGCCAGATATGGCTTTCCCGGTGCTGAACATGCTTTCGTTCTGGACGACCTTTCTGGGATTTATCGTTATGATCGCGGCCTTCTTTGTGGCTGGAGGGGCTCCACTACACGGTTGGACCGGGTACGCACCGTTGAGCGCTTTGCAGTCGGCTGGTCCAGGTGAGGGGCTTGGCGCGGATTTGTGGATCATCAGCATCGCGATTTTCTGCATCGGTGCGCTGATGGGCGCGCTGAACTTCATCACCACAACGCTGGATATGCGCGCCAAAGGAATGACGATGATGCGCATGCCGCTCACGGTGTGGGCGTGGTTCGTCACTGCGATCCTCGGGCTCCTTGCGTTCGGCGTGCTGCTCTCTGCCGGAATTCTGCTTTTGATGGACCGCAACCTCGGCACTAGCTTTTTCGTGCCGCTGGTCACCATCAACGGCCAGCTCACGGGTCACAAGGGCGGTTCACCGCTTTTGTGGCAGCATTTGTTCTGGTTCTTCGGCCATCCAGAGGTTTACATCGCGATTTTGCCGGCCATGGGGATGTGCTCTCAGTTGCTCTCCGTGTTCTCGCGCAAACCAATCTTCGGCTACAAGGCCATGGTGTACGCCATCCTGGCGATCGGTTTCCTGGGTTTCATGGTGTGGGGCCATCACATGTTCATGAGCGGCATGAGCCCATATACCGCCTTCGCGTTCTCCATCATGACGATGGGCATCGGTGTTCCGTCGGCCATAAAAACCTTTAACTGGCTCGGTACGCTCCTGCGCGGGCGGATTCGCTTTACTTCACCCATGCTGTTTGCGATCGGATTCGTTTCGCTTTTTGTTACCGGAGGAATCAGTGGACCGTTCCTCGCTCAGCCGGTACTCGATATCCAGTTGCATGACACTTATTTCGTTCCGGCTCATTTTCACCTGATTATGGGAGTGGCTTCGATCTTCGGCATTTTTGCGGCGACCTATTATTGGTTCCCCAAGATGTTTGGAAGGATGATGAGCGAATCATTGGCGCGCTGGCACTTCTGGTTCAGCTTCATTGGCACGTACGCGATCTTCATGCCGATGCACTATCTCGGAATGGCCGGGATGCCGCGGCGGTACTCGCAGATGACCGAGGTAAATTATTTGCACGACCTGATTCCGCTGCAGAAGTTCATCACTTATGCGGCGTTTGTCACCATCGCCGGTCAGTTCATCTTCCTCGTGAATCTTTTCTGGAGCATGTTCAAGGGAGCGAAGGCCAGCGACAATCCCTGGGAAGCGACCACGCTTGAGTGGACTACGGCCACGCCGCCTCCTCACGATAATTTCGGCGGGCACACTCCGGTCGTCCACAACGGTCCGTATGAGTACAGCGTGCCGGGCGCGCCCCGCGATTACGTGATGCAGAGCGATCCGGAAGTCGAGCCGTCGCACTGATCCCTTTATGGCAAGTTTCTCCACAACCGCGACTGTAGACGATCCCAGGATTTCGCTGGGCGATGATGGGGTTCTGCCGCCGATTCGGAGCGGTGGCGGTGATGATGAAGCTGGTCCGGGAGTTCCCGACTATTCGACGCGGCTGCGCCGTGCGCGTCTTGGCCTGGTGGTCGCGCTGACTCCGGTATTGATGCTGTTTGTTTCCTTCAGCAGCGCTTACGTGGTGCGGCAGGGGCTGCCGACGCTCGACCCACGGACCAATCAGCTCGTGCGCGACTGGATTCCGGTAACACTTCCCAAGCTGCTGCTGATCAACACAGGAGTACTTATCTTGAGCAGTTTGTTCATGGAGCTGGCGCGCCGGCAGATTAAGGGGCAAGTAACATCCCTTCAGGCCGTTTCGGCGGTTGAGCAGGCGAAGATTCCCTGGCTATCAATGACGACCGCGCTGGGGCTCACTTTTCTTTTTGGGCAGTGGATAGCCTGGAAGCAACTGGCCGCAAATGGGTTCTATGTAGCTACCACACCCAGCAGTTCGTTTGTTTACTTGCTGACCGGCACGCATGCGATTCACTTGATGGGTGGCGTTCTCGCCTTGTTCGTCGCGGGTATCGCTTCGCTGATGCGCCGCTCCGTGGCGACGCGAAGTATCGTGGTGGATGTAACCGCGTGGTACTGGCATTTCATGGCCGGGCTGTGGATCTATATTTTGTGTTTGCTGGAGTTTGCCAGCTAACCCTACGTTTCTGACCAGGAGGCCGAACGCATGGCTGATTCCGCAGTGCACGACATCCCGTCGGTCTATGAACCGTCGCTGTTTGGCACGTACTCCAAGAAAATCGGGATGTGGCTGTTCCTGCTTTCCGATTCGCTAACGTTTGGCGCGTTGCTCTACGCTTACAGCTACGGGCGCATTTCGACGGCGGGCTGGCCGACGCCTTTCCATTCCGAGAGCATTATCAACGCGACGATCATGACTGCGTTTCTTTTAACGAGTTCCTTGACGATGGTGCTGGCGGTGCGGGCTTCCGTCCATGGAGACGCCAAGGGGCAGCGCCTGTGGCTGCTTGCTACCATGCTTTGCGGGACGGGATTCATTGTTCTTCACGGGCGGGAGTGGAGCAATCTGATCGCGGAAGGCTTGACTCTTCCCATGTTTCCCAAAGTTCCAGGTCACGAAGCGGCCAGCGAGTTCGTGAATGTCTCCAAGACTGTGCCACAGTTCGCGGCGACTTTCTTTGGGCTGACCGGGATGCACATGCTGCATGTGACACTAGGGGTGATTTACCTGGGCGTTGTCGCGCTGCGGCGGAAGTTTATTCCCATTTTGTTGGTGCTCTGGCTGGTGGCGTGGCTGGCGACGCCGGCGTACAGCCCGTTCCACTACGGCGCTCACGTCCTCTTAATCGCAGCTATCGTGTGCTCGATCATCCTTTGGCTGAAGCCCAAGGTCTACGACTCATCGGACGTGGAAGTTGCCGGGTTGTACTGGCACTTCGTGGACCTGGTGTGGATGTTCATTTTCCCGTTGGTTTATCTGATGTCGGCAAAGATTCTGTAGGAGCCGGAGGGATATGGATACGATTCAAGTAGCTCTCGCGGAACGCGCTGCGGAACAGCAACGCCATCACGGCAAAGCGCTGTTCTTCTGGGTGTGGGGCGCGCTTCTGGTGATGACTGCCATCGAAGTCTTTCTGACGTACCAAAATATGCAGCCCGGGAAGATGCTGACCATTTTGCTGGGCTTGTCGTTTGTGAAGGCCGCGTTGATTATCGGCTACTTCATGCATCTAAAATATGAAGTATCGCGCATGAAATGGCTTACCATGTGTTCAGTGGTCGCTTGCCTGATTTTGATGACGATCTTTTTCTTTCCGGATGCTTTTCGGATTCTCTATCTGGGAGTGAAATGAGAGTTCGCGCCCTACTTCTGGTCTTCGCTATCTTTCTGTCGGCCGCGCCCGCGTTTAGCCAGGGTTGCGCCATGTGCCGCAGTTCTGCGGCGGCGACTTCCAAGGAAGGGCAGAAGGCCATCAGCAAGGGCGTCCTGGTGCTGGTGGTGCCCCCGGCCGGATTTATGACCATTGGGGTTGCGCTGGCGTTTCGTTACGGGAAAAAGAGAGATCTGGAGAATTGCTGAGCAACCTGAGTTCGGTGACAGCCGCGAGCGTCCTGCTCGGCGGAAAGCAGACGAAGTAAACTTCTACAAATGCAGCGCAGGTCCCATTCCTGCGGCGGATACTGAGTTGAGCCAGCTGCCAGAGGCGTGGGAAAGACCGCGTTCGCGGCCTTTCCCGAGGAGCCCTCTAACAGAATTAGATCGCCATCAAGCCACGCGCGAGCAGGGAAAGCGCTCGCCGATTTTCGAGTGATAGTATCCCTCTTTGGAGGGGGCGCTCATGAATTCGTTGAAGACCGTCGAAGGGACATTGAAAAACTGATAGACCCCGCCTTTGACAAACTGGATCTCGAGCGTCTCCGAATCTTCCTGGTAGCCTACCTGGGTGATTTCCGTCGAGGGAATAGGGAACCGATGCATTTTAGAGAGCCCCCTTTCTGGTGAGAGACGCTTCCTTTGGATGGCGCAGGGATGGGCCATCGTGTCACGGCCTGGGTGGTATCCAAAATCTGGTCTATGGTCTAGTTGGTCATTCCCCCTGGCCGTGGCCCTGGATTGTCCCTCTTTGGTAGTGGCTCAACGGCGGGATTCTAGCATAAACAAAAGTGATTTAAAGCAGCTTTTCTTTTGATATATGCAGGAACCGTGCTGGACGCTAATTTAACTGAATGTTCAGCGCCACCACGGACGCCGGCGGAAGCTCAACCACAAAGGTTCCAGCGGTCGCGCTCACGGGCTTTCTCTGAGGAACAACCACATCCCGCTGATCGAATGTATTGTGCGCGTGAATGTCAGAGTTGCTCAAGAAACTCATGCTGGCTTCTCTGGCCGTTGCTCCTCGCAGGGCAATTTCCGCCAAACGAGACTCACTGGTACTGGGATTGACAGCGGTGATCGTTAAGTTTTTGTCGCGCACGGAGGCGGAACCGCGCAATCCCCAGAATGAAGCGGGTTTTCCGTCGCGATCATAATGCAAGTTGGGCGCTGAGAAAATTGTGCGCAACGCCTGTCCTCCCTGGTGGCTCGCATACAGCTCGAATACATGGCCGACCGGGGTGATGACGAACTTGTCTTCGTGCGCAAGATACGGGCTGTTTAGGCAGTTAATGAGCTGCGCGCAGTTCGCCATGGCAACCTTTTCGGGATGCCTGTTGAAGATGTCCAGCGTCACGCCACTAAACACCGCGTCCCGCAATGTAGGCATCTGCTCGAGTTGGTTGCCAGGGGTGGCCTCGCTGCCGGGCCGATACCAGGGGCCCCATTCATCAACCACCAGCCTCACGCGATGTCCATGATCAAATTCACTCAAAACCTGCCAGTGGCCGGTGACTAGGCCTTCCATCCGCTCTCCTTCGCGGAGCAACTCATACCAGTCAACGGAATCAAACTTTACTGCCTCTCCTTTGCCGGCCTCCCAGTTCTGAGTTTTCCCACGGCTCAAGTTCCAGGCGTAATGATGTAGCGCCATTCCATAAATTCGGCGCAATTGCCCTGGACCTTTGCGCACCATTTCCGCCAGAAACTCCCGCGTCCAGTTCCAATCGTCCGTGTTCGGACCCGAGGCGATGAGGCTCAACTCGTCCTCGAATCTTGGAAGCCAAGTCGAATAGCGGCGGAATTCCACCGCATACTCTTGAGGGGTGAAATCTCCCCCGCACCCCCACGATTCGTTCCCAACACCCCAATACTTGACGCGAAAAGGGTCCGGATACCCAGCCGCCGCGCGCGCATCGGCCAGCGTGGTGCTTCCCGCGGGGGAATTGCAGTATTCCACCCACTGTTGGAAGGCCGATGCAGGCAGGCTCCTCACGTTTGCGGCGAGATATGGTTCAGCGCCGGCGAGCTTGCAGAAGTGCACAAATTCATTGGTCCCGACGGCATTAGGGTCGTATCGGTGGCTCGCTGGCGCTTTCTCTGATTCTTCGTTTGCCCAAAAGTTTGTGCGCCGAGGGCGTTTTTCAGCGGGGCCAATCCCATCACGCCAGTCGTAACTATCGGCGAAGCATCCGCCCGGATAGCGAATCACCGGGGCCTTGATCTTGCGCAAGTGTTCAATCAGGCTTTTCCGAAGCCCGTCTATATTCGGTACGCGCGATTTTTCCCCCACCCAAATGCCGTCGTACAACACGCCGCCCAGATTTTCGGCAAAATGACCATAGATGTGTGGAGAAATCGTGCCAAGCGGCTCGTCAAAAAGAACCTCAATCCTTGAATCCCCCGCGCGGGAGTCGGCGGCAGTAGCCCAACCCGGCTTTGGTGACAGTAAAAGTGCGGTGGCCCCAAGAGCTCCCTGGTGCAAGAAATCACGCCGATTGATCATGTCAGTCTCCTGTAAATCTATGTTTCACTCACTTTATCTCTTGCGGTGTGTCGCCATCCAACGCAGCGTGTGGCCAACCACCAGTCCAGGTGAGAGTAGAAATTTGTAAGGAGGGAATGCCTGTCCTCGCGTCGTAGGCGTGATACACGATGATGTCCTCGTCCTTTTGAAGCAAAAGCGATTCGCCGCCAGGGCCGAGCCATTTCTGATTCCCCTTCAGTAAAGGTGTTGCCGCGCCCTCGCTCATCTTCTTCCCCTCAGCGTCCACATAAGGTCCAGTAACTTCTCGGGAGCGCCCTACCATAGTTCGGTATGTGCTCTTTGTTCCACGACAACACAAGTCGTACGAGACAAAGAGATAGTAGTATTCGCCGTGGTGAACAATAAACGGCGCTTCGATGGCTTGGTAGTCCGGAGGCAAGTCGGGCTTAGGTGGCCCCAATTGTTCTGGCTTGTGACGGCTAGCCAGCGAGTAAATTTTGGTGTCCTCAGACGAAAGCTTTCCTGTCCTGCGATCGAGCTTCCTCATCTTGATTCCGCTCCAGAAGCTTCCAAAAGATAACCAGGCTTGCCCTTTGTCGTCGAGGATCAGGTTTGGATCGATCGCGTTGAAGTCGTCCTCGGCGCGTGAACGCAGAACCAAACCCTCATCTACCCAACGATAGTCGGTGCTCTGGGGATTCAACGTTTTGTTCGTCAAGAGTGCAATCCCTGATGTATTGACTCCGAACACGGAATACGCGTAGTACAGATGAAACTTGCTCTCAAAATAAGAGATGTCCGGCGCCCAGAGTTCCTTCGTATTTGGGCTCTCCTGCTTAATCCATGCGGGAGTCTCGGGAAACACGTATCCGCACGCTCTCCAGTGCACCAAGTCTTTCGAACAGCGGATAGGGAATTGGTCCGCGATTTTCAAATGCGGTGGAGTTGTCGCAAACAGATACCACGTATCCCCCTCTTTTATGATGGAGGGATCGTGTGTCCCCACAACATCGCCTTCTACCGGGAAAACGCGGGGCTCGTCGAGCGTGCCAGCTCTTGCGCCAAAGGGCTGCACGAATAGAATCGCCAGAATAAGCGCGCGGAAATTCAGCCTTCCCGAACTTGAGCGGATCATAGAATAGTTTCCATGAGTGCTGTAGATATATATCGAGAAAACGTTTTCTTCAACTGTAGTTTTGGCAGATCCAGGACCGAGGGCTTAACACCACAGCCTCCGAAAATGAAAGGCCGCGTGTTGGGGCATTCACTCGCTGTGGACGCCGGATGTGTGGCAAATGCAGGAGTTAGGGGATAGGGGGCAGGTCAAGGAGAGCTGTGGCCGGCGCACTGGAGCACTCCAAGGTATGCGCTCCACGGACCGACAGCCTCCCGGTATTGGTGGGCCATAACCCTTGAGATTTGGTGGAGATGAGTTAGGTCATGAGCTGCCCAGGTCGCCAGCAGGGCTGACAGAGTGACTACTCCGAGGTCCGGATGTCGTCCACGCCGCTCGAGGTCCTCTGGCCGCAGATTCAAGGCCCGCAGTTCGCCCAGGTTCTCTGACCGCAAACGGGCAAATTCATCCAATAACTGCTCGAGCGACTTACCTTGACTCTCTCGCTCTTGTCCCCAACGATCAAAGGGCGCAAACGCCCGAGTCTCGCCAAATTGCAGCACCATCTTCACCCGCGGCATCCAATCGGTGCGTTCGGCGTGAATCAGATGGCCGACGATATCGAACGCGCTCCAGGTGTTTTCACCTTCATTTCGGAACGTCCACGTTTCCGGCAGATCACGCAGAAGCGCATCGAGAGCAGCGGGAGTGCTAGTGAGAAGCGATATGGTGTGGGTCAAGTTATGTTCCATGATGTTCCTTAATTCGTAGACAGCGATTTTCCGGAGGCTCTGATTGTAACTGTTCCGCGTGGCATGCGTCAGCGGCCAACTTGGCCTGCTGCAGCCCTCAAGAAGCGAGGGGCTCCCGTGCGCTGAGCGCCCGTGTCGAACAAGGAAAAAGCAAGGTAGTGACTCGGTTCGATTTGACCGGGGATGGCGTGACAAACCCATGCTACAGCGCTTACTATGATGCCTAACTCCAAAGCTTGGAACAGCGGCCATTGTTTGGTCGCTTGTCTGGGCATTTGCCATCATTGCCACGGCTTTTTTTATCGCAATCCGCTGCTATAACTTCTTCCCGCATTTACCAAAGGCTGCGCGTTACCCCGGCAAACCGCGCTCACTGGCTAGGCGGCAGGGAGCCGGCGTTTTTCTTCTGCTCGATGGCCTTCAGCCAAGCGCCGTGCTCGGCGTCGCCCCAGTGGTTGATGCCGACGATGTAGCCGTCAGGGTCGCTGAGCGTGATCTGCCCGCTGGGCATGTAGCCCGGATAGGTGATGGGAGGCCCCTTCACGCCATTGTTCAGCAGGTGCTCGCGAAGCGCGGGCAAATCGGGCGTGTACATGGCGAGCAGAACGGATTGTACGGAAGTATCGACAGGTTCCTCAGCCAGCAGGAACATCACCGCGCCGCCTTCGCAGTGCATGCGGGACCATCCGGGGCAACTAGCCGGGCCTTCCGTGTCGATGAGGTCGAAGCCCAACAGCTTGTAGAAGCGGATCGAGCGCAAGACGTCGGCGACGTGCAGCATCGGCGTGGAGTATCCGGCTTTCGGAGGCATAGCCGCAGGATTGTACTCCTGCGCACTGGGCACGGAAAGCTTGCGCAACGGCGGAAAGAGTAACAGTCTAGAGACCGACAACTGGAATGGCGGGTGAGGCAAGCCTACCTATAGCTAAAGATATTTCGGAAGTGTGAAGCTAGAAGGCAGATGTGATGTCCCGGGACACTACAGGCAGAAACTAGAAAGCGGAGACTAGAATCGGAAGGGAAAAGCAGATCCCTCGCTTCGCTCGGGATGACAGTGGGAGGATGGGACGGCGGCTGGGCACGATCCCGACCAGGCTCGGGACAAGTCTCATCGTGCCCTACATAGGGATTGGGGAAAAGCGGACAGCCTGGAATGGCTGCCCCACCCTGCAAAGGATAGACGGACAATGAAACTCGTTTCGGCGAACACGGGATTGCCGCGGGAAGTGAGCTGGCACGGGAGAATGGTGACCACGGGAATCTTCAAGGAGCCAGTCAAGGGACGCGTGGCGCTGCGCAAGCTGAATCTGGACGGAGACAGCCAGGCGGACCTTACCGTGCATGGGGGCGAGCACAAAGCCGTTTACTGCTACTCGCTGGCGCACTACGACTACTGGAAGAAAGAGCTACCTGGGCGGGAACTGCCGATGGGCATGTTTGGAGAAAATTTTACGATTGATGACGGCGGCCCGGGCCTCCTTGGCAGCCAGGAATTGCTGGAAGA
>Ga0137388_10000083_pt1 | contig 54810 bp, 53 predicted proteins | sample 15con2h14AmetaG_FD_104644 | JGI IMG/M metagenome (GOLD analysis project Ga0137388, IMG submission 104644) | Vadose zone soil microbial communities from Angelo Coast Range Reserve, California, USA - 15con2h1.4A metaG | ecosystem: Environmental > Terrestrial > Soil > Vadose zone > Saprolite...
GCGCGCCGCCGCCGACGACGCGGCGCGGATTCTCCAAATCGCGGCCAAGCTCGCCGGGGGCGCGGATGAAGCGGCCCGCCGCAACGCCGACCTGTCGGCGCTGGCTCGACGTCACAAGGACGGGCTGGATCAGAGCACGGTGCGCCTCGCCAAACTCGCCGACGAGGTCGCGAAAGGCGCCGAGGAAGCGGAGGCGCTGGCGCAGGCGACGGCAAGGATCCAGACGTTCGTCGCTCAGACCAAGGCGGTCGCCACGCAGACGAACATGCTCGCGCTCAATGCCGCGATCGAAGCGGCGCGTGCCGGCCCGCAGGGACGCGGATTCGCCGTCGTCGCCGACGAAGTCCGGAAGCTGGCGTCGGTGGCCGCGGCGGCGGCCGGCGAGACCGCCGACACGGTGCGCGGTGTGCTGACGCGTGTTCAGGCGATGCGCGACCGGCTCGTGCGGCTGGCCGAAGGCGGCGCGGCCGTGCGAGAAGCGTCGCAGACGGCCGCTCAGGGGTTGGCGACCGTGGCGAGCGAGGTCGATGCGAATGACACCTGGAGCCGCGAAATCGCCCAGTCGGCGGGAGAGCTGCGTTCGCTTGTCGAAGAGATCGCCAACCGGCTGGGCACCATCGCCGGCCAGACCGATACGCTCCTTGCCTCGGCCGAAGAGCTGGCCGCGTCAGGCGAAGAGCAAAGCGCGTCGACGGAAGAGATCGCCTCTTCGGCGAATCAGCTAGCCGAAGCGGCCGACCGGCTCACCGGCGCCGTGAAGTCCTTCCGATTGTTGGCGGACGAGGCGACGGCGTCACCCGAACAGCAGGCGGCGGATTAGGGCGAGTTAAAGCAGTGCGCGGGCTCGGCGGCGCGCGCTTCGAGAACTTGCTTCACGAAATCGTCGATCGTGCCTTGCACGGGCGGGCCGGACGGGTAGGTCGCGCGAAACTTGATGTACTTTTGCTCCTCAGGAAACACCGCGAAGTACGAATTGAATTCCTGTCCAGAGCCTTCCCGCAGTTTCACGCGGACTCCGAACCCGCGGATCGTGATTTCTCGACCAAGTCGCGCGCTGCGCACTTTCACGTTCACCTCGTCGCTGCCCAGCACCTCGTAAGCAGACAATTCACCACGTTGCTGCATCAGCTCTAACGTTTTTGGGAACGCCTGAACCTGTTCTTCGAGGGACGGCGACCCGATCAGGGGATAGATGAACACATCCAGCGTGAGCCCCGCGATGCGCTCGAAGCCGCGATAGCGGTACAGCGTCCCCAGCTCCGGCCGCTCGAGGTGCTGGGAGTCCGCGAACCTCGCCCATCCGGCGCTGATCGGCACGGCCATATCAGAACAGGGCGTCGGTGCCGCTTCCGTGGTGATAGGCACGACGAACCAGACACCCATAGGGCGACCGCCGAGCGAGGCCGGTGTGAATCGGAGCTCCTTCGCGAGGGCGATCGCGGCGACATCGAAATCGAGTCCGGCAGGCCGCGCGATTTGTGTGGCTGTGACGACCCCGTTCTCGGTGACGTACACCCACACGCGCGGCGTTTTGCGCGCGCCGCCGCCCGGCTGCGGCACATTGAGGAGTACGGGTGGCGTGTCGAATGGCGTCACGCACGGGAAGGACTGAGGGGCATTGGTGTCGCAGGCAGGCAGCTTGCCCACTGGTAAGTCCTGGGCAGCGAGTGTGGATCCGAGGACCAGTCCGCAGACAAGAGCGATTGGGAACGAGTGATTCATGAAGGGCGACCTGCCGCCTCAAACACCACGCTGCAGCACGTCACACCACCTTCGGCCTTGGCGAGCTCTGCACAGGGGACTGGGACCACACGCACCCCTGCGCGGTCCAGACGTCCTGCCGTCTCCGGATAATGCGTTGGATAGATAACCGCCGTCCCGATCCGCAGGGCATTGGCGCCAGCGGGTTCGGAGGGGGCAACGGTCATTGTCTCGATGGACCCGAAACACTCCCGACGCACCCAGCGGGCATTGATCAGGAGCAGACTGTCCGCGACCTGCGTGACTGCGCTCTTGAGGTGGAGACAGCCGTTGAGTGGCACGGGGATTACCTCATAGCCCCACTCGCTGAGGAGCGTCTCGAGCTGAACTCGCCCATCGTGATTCGTACGTGAGGAGAGACCAACGTAGATCTGTCGGCCCACTACGAGCACGTCACCGCCATCGAGGGTGCCAGGTGGCTGGATCCGTTGCAGCGACCGGTATGCGCTCAAGACCGTGGCCATGGATTCGATTTCCCACCGCCGCGAGGGAGCGCCCGGTCTCGTGATGATCGCGACCTCGTCGAGCACCAGCGCGGCATCCTCGACAAAGACTCCGTCCGGCAACGTCGGCTCTTCCGGCGCGCGGACAACCTTGGCGCCAAGCAAGCGCAGCGCCGTCTCGTACCGCTCGTGGTCGGCGATCGCCTTGGCGACGTCGATGGGATCGCGTGGGAGGTGGGTCAGCTCGCATTCCGCGAGCTTGGGGCTGACGGGGCGCGTGACTGCGATGAGCATGTGCCCGCCCGCGGTCAGCGGCTCCGCGGCCCGGCGGGGAGATGCTCCATCAGGTACCGCGTGAGCAGCGAGAAGATGTGGAGCGTCGTGCCACGGCCCTCGCAGATGCAATGCGAGCGATTCGGGTACGCCATGAAGTCGAAAGGCTTGTCCAGCGCGACCAGGCGGTTCACCAGACGCTCCGTGCCCTGGTAATGCACGTTGTCGTCGCCGGAGCCGTGCACGACCAACAGGCGACCCTTGAGTCCCTCGGCCTGATTGATCGGAGAGGCACGCTGGTAGCGCGCGCTGTCCGCCGGGCTCTGCAGGAGACCCATGTAGCGCTCCTGATAAATCGTGTCATAGAGACGCTCGTCCGGCACCGGAGCCACGGACATACCGACCTGGTAGACGTCGGAATAACGAAACATGGCCTGCAGCGTGCTGGAGCCGCCGCCGCTCCATCCCCAGATCGCGACGCGCGTCGGATCGAGATAGCGGCGTGATCCGGTGAGGGCCCGCACCGCGTCCGCTTGCTCGCGGCTCGACAACACGCCAATCGCCCCGTAGACCACCTTTCGCCACGCGCGCCCGCGCGGCGCCGGCGTGCCACGATTGTCCACGGTAGCCACGACGTAGCCCTGATCCGCGATCATGTGCTCCCACAGATGACCGCCGCCCCAAGAGTCCTGGGCAGTCTGACCAGCTGGCTCACCGTAAACGTACATAAGCAGCGGATAAACTTTGGTCGAATCGAAGTTTGCAGGCTTGATCATCCAGCCATCGAGAGTGACTCCATCAGAGACGGCCACCTTGAAGAATTCACCGGGGCGCCTAATGAGCGGCGCAACCGCCGCCCGCTGTTTGGCATTGTCGACGAGGGTCCGCACGACCCGGTGCGCCGGCAGCTGCACCAGCTCGATCACCGACGGGCTGTCGAAGTGGGAGTAGGTGTGAAAGGCCCACCGCGCGTCGGGGGAAATGCGGTAGGAGTGCGTACCCGCCGCGGGAGCAGGTGACACTCGTACGGCAGATTGTTTGCCATCCAGCCGCGTGCGATACAGATAGCGCTGGGTCGCGTTATCGGGAGACGCGATGTAGTAGAGCCACTGACCGGGCTCGTCCACCGCCGCGATGTCGACGACGTCGAACGCGCCGGGCGTGATGTTCGTGACTCGCTTCCCGTCGCGGCTGACCCGATAGACGTGCCTCCAGCCGTCGCGTTCGCTCGTCCACAGGAACTCGGTTCCCTTCGCGAGCCACTCGACTTCGTCCACCACGTCGACCCAGGCAGAGTCGCGCTCGGTTAAGACTGTCCCGGCCGCTCCCGTCGCCGCATCCGCCAGCATCACGCGGTCGGTGTTCTGGAGCCGGTTGATGCGCTGGAGGATCAGCTCGTTCGGTCCCGCCCATTCCATGCGGGGGACATAGTTCTCGCGTGGATCGTCGGGGACCTGGAGCCACGTCGTGGGGCCGCCATCAACGCTTACGACGCCGGCGCGCACCGCCGAATTCCGTGTCCCAACCTTGGGATACTGAATGGGAGTAATGTGGGGATAGAGCGAGTCGGTGTCGTTGACGAGGTAATAGGTGCCCAGGCCCGTCATGTCGAACTGCCAATAGGCGATCTTCGAGCCGTCGGGTGACCACCGGAAGGCGTCGCGGAGGTCGAACTCCTCCTCGTAAACCCAGTCAGTCATGCCGTTCACGTGCAGCGAGTCCGCATCGCTCGTCAGAGCGGTGATTGCGCCGTCCGAGAGTCGCTCCACGTAGACATTTCCCTGCCGCACATATGCTACGCGATCTCCAGCGGGGGAGAACTTGGCATACATGAGCGAGGACGCCGGCGCGTTTGGTCCTCCCAACTTTTTCAGCGTCCCGGTCGTCCGGTTGAGCACCCAGTAGTCGCCGCGGGTATTTTGGCGCCAGACCCGTTCGGTGTTGGTGAACAGCAGCAACAGGTTCCCGTCGGCCGACCATGCGTAGTCGTCGAAGTCCAGCGCCTCGCTCGCACCGGAAGGCACCAGCTGGCGAGCCGAGATATACACACCGCGATTACCTGTGGCGGTCTCGTAGCGCACGATGTCGAACGCATCTGGCATCGCTGCCGATTTCTCCACCGTGGTATAGGCGGTACCGTTTTCGATCCACCGCGCCGGTCCGAAGCGCTGCGGCGCGAAGTCTGCCGATGCGAAAATGCGGCGCAACGTCTCGTTGACGTTCTCCGGCACCTGCGCCATCGCGCGCGTAGAAGCGAACAGCGCGAGCAGACTGAGCAAGACCTTCATGCTTTGCTCCTTGGTTTTGCGGATCTGTCGAGAATGTACGGCGAAAGCCGGTCCTGTGGATAACATGCGGCGCGCTTCGTGGGCGATGCGCGTGACGTGAGCCTCGTCACTCTCCCGACCTGAGCAGATCATTACCGTAGAGTCCTTCCCGACGCACCATTCCCCGCGCGCCCTGTGAGGGGGTAGCGATGCCGTCCATTAGCCCGGCTGCTATGAAGAGGACCGACGTGACAGCCGCCATGGCGCTCGTGCTGCTCGCGGAGGCGACACTCTTCTTCACGTTTCTATTCATTATCGGCCCGATCGCCACGGCTACACGGCTGCTGCCCCTGGTGGTAGTGCTCGTGCTCTGCACGGCATGGTACTGGGGACAGGATTGGGCTCGCTGGGGACTTCTGGTCCCCATAGCCTTTCGGGTTTGGAGGATCGTGCCTCTGGTCGCCGCGGCCTGGGGGTTGGGCCGGACGGGGACTGCGCTGTTTCTGACGTTCATTATTCTCGCGGAGTTGTTTGCGGCGTTCATTTTGGTCGAGGGCTACATCGTGCGGCGGCAGAGGTCATTGGGTTAGCAGATCCACGATGCGTTCGGCGTCCGTGGCCGATAGAGGTCCGTCCCCAGCGCGCTGAGGATGGCCGCGTCGCGCTCACGCGTCGCGCGCTCCTTGAGCGCGGGAACGACCTGGCGCATGCTCGGCCGCCCGGGACAGCCTCGCCAGGTGCCAGCGAATACGCGCCACCTCGGCGGGCGCCGAGCGCACGCCGAGGTTGGGCCGAGCGAGCAGCAGGATGGCGGCGAGCACGAGCGTGCGCATGGCTCCTCCCCTGAGTTGGATTTCGGGCGTGCAGTGATGAGAGACGTTGCTACCCGCCTGACGTACACGAGGCCGTCTGTTTATGTCGTTTGGCGCGGTTACCGTTGCGACCCCGACCAGCTGTGCACACGTTCTCGAACGCGACTTGTCTCATACAATCGCTCCGGGGGACGCCATGCCCGCACGCGTCCGACGGGCGTGGTGGGGCTGAACTATCTAAAAGCTTAGATGCGTAGCTTTCCTGGTACAGTACTCCATCCTCCAAGGGAGTCGCATGTCACCGAAAGCTCTAGCGAGGACCGCCGGCGCCTGCTCCCTGCTTGTGCTGCTGGGTGGAATCGTGGCGCAAGGTTTGATCGCTAACGGGCTCGTCGTGCCCCGCGACGCGGCCGCCACGGCCAGTAATATCCTCGCGCAGCCGAAACTCTATGCGTTCGGATACACGATGTTTCTTATCGAAATGGCGGCGCAGGTGGCGATGACGACGCTGTTCTACGTGCTGCTGAGACCGGTCGATCGGACCGCCGCGGTCCTTGGGCTCGTTTTCGGTTTGGTGGGTGCTACGATCAAGACCGTGGCCCGCGCATTCTACTACGCGCCGCTCCTGGTGCTGGGTGGCGCCAGCTACTTGACGGTGTTCGACGCGAGCCAGCTGCAGGCGTTGTCGTTGCTGCTCGTCAAAATCAACAATCAGACGGCAAACATGTCGCTGGTCTTCCTGGGACTCAGTACGTTCTTCCAGGGCTACCTGATCGTAAAGTCGACGTTTCTGCCGCGATTTCTCGGCGTGGTGGCGATGATCAGTGGTCTCAGTTGGCTGGTTTACTTGTATCCCGCACTCGGGTCAGTGCTCTTCTATTATCTGATCGTACTCGCGATGCTCAACGTCTTGTTGACGAGCGGGTGGCTGCTGGTGAAGGGTGTGGACGAGCAACGTTGGCGGGAAATGCCGCAGGGGGCGTGAAGCTTGGTTGGAGCCGGTCAGCGAGCCCTGATCACAGGAGCGAGTCGCGGCATCGGGCGCGAAGTCGCGCGTACGCTCGCGTCCGAAGGCTGGCAAGTGCTTTCAGCCGTGCGAGACCCCACGTCGGCACCTCCAGGAACGGAGGCCGAGGTCGTCGATATGGGAGACTCCGAATCGATCGAGGCTTTGGCTGAACGGCTGCGGGCCCGGAATCAGCCTCTCGATGCACTCGTCAACAACGCCGGGATCTACAAAGGACCCGCGCGCGCGATCTGGGCCGTCAACGTGCTCGGCCCCTTGCTGCTCACGCGGGTGCTCGAGCCGGTCCTCGCCCCGAACGCGCGCGTCGTGATGGTGACGAGCGGTCTCGGAGAGCTCGCCGCCCAGCCAGCGAGCCTGGTCAAACGTCTGTCCAATCCTCAGTTGTCACTGACTGACCTCGAGCGCTTGGCTAAGGAAGCGCCGGGCGGTTACGGCGCGAGTAAAGCCGCGCTCAATGCGATGACCCGCCTGTTCGCCACGACGCTGAAGTCGCGCGGAATTCTCGTGAACGCGATCAGTCCCGGATGGGTGCGCACAGAGATGGGCGGGCCGGGCGCACCGCGGTCGGTTCAACAAGGCGCGGCGAGTGTCCTCTGGGGTGTGCGGTTGCCGCCGGGCGGGCCGAGCGGCGGCGTGTTCGAGGATGGCGAAGCGATCGCGTAGCTTGCCTCTATTATCTTCAGGGATTCGCATGGCGCGAGCTACCTGGCGGTGTTCGAACGCACCAACCAAACTCTCCGTTCGACCATCCAAACGCCTATGTGAGCCCCGAGCGGGCCTAACCGGGGGTTCGAAACTGAGTAACGGCCAGCATGTCGAGGGCCCGGGAAACGCGCCCGTCGGCGCACCATTGTAGAGGCCACGTTCACGGCCGCGGGTTGTCACTCGAATCGGGCTTAATCTCCGAAATTCGCCAACCGGACATCGAGCACGTCCGGCAACCCCTGCAGCTTGTCGAGCACGCCATTGGTCAGCGCCTGATCGACGTTGATGGCGGCGAGCGCGTCCGCGGGTCCACCGTCTGTGCTGGGGGACGAGCGGCGCGCCTGGTGGTAGCTCGCGATGTTGATGCCGGCGCTCCCGAGGGCCGATCCCACGCGCCCGATCACGCCCGGCACGTCGCGGTTGCGGATCACCAGCATCCAGCCATCGGGGACGACGTCGACGTGGTAATCGTCGATGCGGATCACCCGGCCGTGGCTGCCCCCGATGAGCGCTCCAGTGACGCGCACGCGCCCGCGGGCGGTATCGACCTTCACGCCGATCGATGTCTCGAACCCGGTTTCCGGCGCGCGGGTCTTCATGCCGAGCTGGATGCCCTTCTCTTCGGCCAGCACCTGGGCGTTCACGAGGCTCACGGGGCCGGCGTTCATGGCGGCGAGCAGCCCCTCGAGTGCTGAGACGAGCACCGGCCGCTGCGCCGCTTCTTCCTTGCCGCCGTAGGCGACTTCGACCGCTTTCACGGGTCCATCGGCCAGCGCGAGTGCCAGGCGGCCGAGGCGGCGCGCCAGATCGAGGAGCGGCGCGAGGCGTCGCAGCAAGTCGCCGCCCATCCCCGGGACGTTGATCGCGAACGAGAGGTCGCCCGCGACCAGCGCCTCGCGGACGGCGCTGCAGATCTCCATCGCCACGCGCTCCTGCGCTTCGGCGGTCGAGGCGGCGAGATGCGGCGTCAGAATCACGCGATCGAGCGTTCGTAACGGCGAATCCGCGGGGAGCGGCTCGACGGCGAAGACGTCGATGGCCGCGCCCCCGATGCGCTTCTCCTTGATCGCGTCGGCGAGTGCCGCTTCGTCCACCAGCTCTCCGCGCGCTGTGTTGATCAACACGGCGGTCGGCTTCATCAGCTTGAGGCGCGTCGCGTCGATGAGGTGGTGCGTCTGGTCGGTTAGCGCGACATGGAGCGTGACGACGTCCGCCGCGCGCAGCAGCGCCTCGAGCGACAGCAGCCGCACGTGCATCTCGCTGGCGCGCTCGGGCGACAGGTACGGATCGTGACCGACCACCTGCATTCCGAACGCGCGCGCCAGCTGCGCGACGTGACCGCCGATGCGGCCCAGGCCCACGACGCCCATCGTCTTGCCGCGGAGCTCGGTGCCTTCGAAGCGCTTGCGGTCCCATTCCCCGCGCCGCATCGCGGCCGCGGCGTCCGATATGCGCCGCACCAGCGCCAGCAGCAGCCCCATCGCGTGCTCGCCAGCGCTGACGGTATTGGCACCCGGCGTATTCATCACCGCGATGCCGCGTCGGGTCGCGGCCTGGACGTCGATCGTGTCGACGCCGGTGCCGGCGCGCGCGACCACGCGCAGATGTGGCGCGCGGGCCATCAGACTCGCCGTGACGCGCGTTTCGCTGCGCACGATCAGCGCGTGAGCGCCGGCGATCGCCTTATCCAGCTCCGCCGGCTTGCCCGCGACGTCGATGACTTCGATGTCCGGTGTCTTGGAGAGCAGGTCCAGGCCGCTTCCCGCCACGCGGTCCGCCACGACGACCCGCCACGGAGACGTCATTCCAGCGCCCGGCCGATGAGCGGCAACAGCTCGTCCAGCGCCGCGACGGTGTGGTCGCCCATGTGTCCGATGCGGATGGTGGAATCCTTCAGCGCACCGTACCCCGCCCCGATCGTCCACCCCTGCTGCTTCAGCGCGCCGACGACGTCCTTGGAGTGCTTCCCTTCGGGAAGGCGCAGGCAGGACACGGTCCAGCTGTGGCGGCCCTCGCGCGGCAAGAACTTGACGCCGTGCTCGGCGGCCCAGGTTTCGACGCGCCGCCGCATGGCGTCATGGCGTTTCCAGCGCGCTTCGATGCCGCCCTCGCGCTCGATCCGCCCGAGCTGGACCTCGAGCGCGTAGAGCAGTGAGATCGCGGGCGTGTTGGTCGGCTGGAATTTTGTCGTGGCCGTCAGGAAGCTGATCAGGTCGAAGTACGCACCGCGCTCCTCGAGGGTCTTGGCGCGCTCGACCATCCGCTCCGACGCCACCCCAAGCGCGAGCCCCGGCGGCAATGCCAACGCCTTCTGCGATCCGGTGAACGCGAAGTCGAGCTTCCAGGCATCGGTCTCGACCGGAGAGCCCACCATCGAGGTCACACAGTCGACGAGCAGCAGCACGTCATCGAATTCCTGGACCACTTCGGCGTAGCCGGCGACGTCCTGCAGTACTCCGGTCGATGTCTCGGAGTGGACGCACGTCACCGCGTCCACGGGTGTCCGCTTCAACGCATCGCGCAGCATGTCGGGTTCCACCGCCGCGCCGAGCGGAACATCGAGCCGGATGCACTCCTTGCCGCACGCGCCGACGATGCCCGCGAACCGCTCGCTGAACGCGCCATTGACGAGCGACAGCGCCCGGCGACGAACGCCGTTGCGGACCGCCATCTCCATGAAGCCGGTCGCCGAGTTCGTGCCGATGAATACCGGCCGCGCCGTGCGGCAGACGGCGCCGAGCTTTGGGGCAACGTTCTGCAGCAGCTTTTCCATCGCCGAAGAGCGATGCCCTATCATCGGCCGGATCATCGCCTCCAGGACCTCGGGGTGAACGTCCGTCGGTCCGGGAAGGAAGAACTTGCCGAATGTGGGGACAGCGACCGCGTGCGTCGGAACGGATGCCGTGGATGTCATGCGCTGGCCCGCTCCAGCTCTTCGACGAGACCACCCGTGACGACCTCACTCGTCTTGACCAGCCGCACACCCTCTTCGCCCCATTCCTTGAGCAGGTGTTCGGCGACGTCGCGGTCGATCGGCTTCATCGCATCCACCACGGCGAACAGCCGGACCTGGGGCCGGTGCTGCAGCAGCCCTTCGATCGCGTACTTGTCGCAGACGTCCAGCGCTACGCCGTAGAGCACGATGTCATGAGGATTCAGGGCGTCGAGCACTGGGAGGACATTCGGATTAGAGAAGACATCGAATCGGTGCTTATTAAAGAGGATGTCGCCACGATGGTTGCGTACCCGTGTCGCAAGCGCCGTGCCGTCCTGTGGCTCCGGCTCGATCACGAGCGGATCACGCAGGGTGGTCTCGGCGATCTTGCGCTGGCCGGGCGTCCCTCGCAGGCAGTGTGGCGGAAACGTGGTCTTCCAATCGGGCGTGGCCGAAATCTCGGGGTGCTCACGGACGTGATCGTCGGCGCTCGCCACGATGCGGATGCCGTGGCCGTGCGCGTAGTCGGTGAGTTTGCGGAGATTCGGAATGAGCTGCTCGGCGTCGGGCACGTAGAGCTTGCCGTCCGCTTTCATGAAGTCGTACTGGGTGTCAACGTCCCAGAAAATGACGCGAGAAGAGGGCATGGGACGGGAAATCTAGACGGGGCTAAAGCTTCAGCGCTACCGCCACCTCGTCGCAAGCGTGCTGCCGTGGGCAGCGCGCGCAGTCGGCCCACACTTTGAGTGGGAACTGTTCCTTTTCTGCTACACGAAAGCCAAGCCTCATGAAGAACAGGGGTTTGCGCGTCAGGCCGAACACCTCGTTCAATCCCAGCGCGCGTGCGTCGATGAGGAGCGCTTCGATCAGCGCCTTGCCCACGCCCCGACCCTGCTGGTCGTCGCGAACCGCGAGGCCGGCGATCTCCGCGAGCTGCGTGCTGTACACCTTGAGACTGCCGGTCCCGACGATGCTGCCGTCGGGAGCCAGCGCCACGACATACTCCTTGATGTGGCGGCAGAGATCGTAGTTCGAGCGCGGCAGGAGATCGCCGGTCGCCACAAACGGCGCCATCAGCACTTCCATCGCGGCGACATCAGCGAGGGTAGCCGGGCGCAGCGTGGCTTCAGGCTGAGGAGCGCGGCGAGGCTTGATCGACAGACCGGTCACGCGAGCACCTCTTCGAGGATAGTGACACCCCGCTCGAGCTCCTCACGCGTGATCGTCAGCGGCGGAACGATACGAATCACCGTCGGGCCGGCGGTCAGTACGAGCAGGTGACGCTCGCGCGCCACGGCGACGACCGGCGCGGCGACCTCGTTGAGCTCGAGACCCCACATCAGGCCGCGGCCGCGCGCCTCGCGAACCCGAGGAGTGCCCGCGGCGAGGCGATGCAGTCGCGCCCCGAGCCATTCGCCCTTTGTGCGAACATCGGCGAGAAAGTCGGGATCGGAAATCGTGCGGAGCACGTCCAGGGCAATCGTCGCCACAAACGGGCCGCCACCGAACGTGGTCGCGTGATCACCGGGCGTTAGTGCCGACGCAATGGCGTCGTTCACGAGGATGGCGCCCATCGGCAATCCACCCCCGAGCGGCTTCGCCAGCGTGATCATGTCGGGAACAACGCCCGACGCTTCGGACGCAAACAGTGTCCCGGTGCGACCGAGCCCGCACTGCACCTCGTCGAATATCAGCGCGCAGCCGCTCGCATCGCAGTGTTCGCGCAGGAAGGCGAGAAACTCCGGAGCAACGGGGCGGACTCCCCCCTCGCCCTGCACCGGCTCGATGATGACTGCCGCAGTCCGCTCCTTCGTAATGGCGCGGGTCGCCGCCTCGACGTCGCCCATGGGAACGATCTGAACGCCCGCGAGCAGCGGCTCGAACGGCCGGCGATAGTCGGGTCGATCGGTTGCGGCGAGGGAGGCGAACAGCCGGCCGTGAAACGAGCCGCTGAACGCCACGATCTCGGTCTTCCTCGACCATTTGCGCGCAAACTTGAACGCGCCCTCGTTCGCTTCCGCGCCCGAATTACAGAAGAAGGCCTGGCCGACGAACGACTTCGCGAGCTCGGCCGCGAGCCGTTCGCCCGGTTCGGTGCGATACAGGTTGGAGACGTGAATCAGTCCCGCATCCAGCGCGCGCAGTGCAGCTTCGCGGATGACGGGACTGTTGTAACCCAGGGCGTTGACGGCGATACCGGCGACGAAGTCCAGGTAGCGAGCGCCGTCCTCGGCGATGAGCTCGGACCCTTCGCCGGCGACGAACAGCGGCCCGACGCGCGCATAGACGCCCAGCAGTGCCGTGGCGTCGGTGGTGGTCAGCGGGAGTGTCACGCGGGTTGTGCTGCGGTAGCGGGAGGAGCCGCCAGGAGGCGGGTGCCGGCGGTGGCATGCCCGAACATGTCGAGATCACCAATCCGTACGGCCCGTACACCCGCCCCCAACGCTTGCGCGGCAGCGCGCAACTTGGCGGCCATGCCGCCGGTCGCAACGCCCCCATCAATCATTGTCTCGATTTCGGCCGCCGCAAGGGTGGGCTGGGTGACGCCTTCGATCGACACGCCGGGAACATCCGATACGAACAACAGCTCGTGCGCACCCAGGGCGGCGGCAATGGCCGCGGCAGCCTGGTCGGCGTTCACGTTGAGGGGCCGCACGGGCGCTGTGAGCGAGGGGGCTACCGGCGCCACCACGGGGGTGAGCCCCGCCAGCAACAGGCTCTGCAGCAGCGACGCCCGGACGTTGACGATCTCCCCAACCTCGCCGAGGACCGTTCCGTTCTGGAGCGGCTGCGCGGTCAGCAGGCCGCCGTCGACGCCCGACAATCCAATCGCATCGAGACCGGCCTCGCGAAGCGCCGTGACGAGGAGCCGATTCATCGGCCCGCCGAGCACCATCTCGACCAGCTGGGCGATCTCCGGCGTCGTCACGCGCAGACCGTCACGCTGCTCGACGGGCAGGCCAAGCCGGCGCGACCAGGCGCTTACCGCCTGCCCGCCTCCGTGCACGACCACGGCCGGGCCGAACTTGCTCAAGCCACGAGCGCACTCCGCGACCCATTCGGGCCGATCGAGCTCGTTACCGCCGATCTTGACGACGCGCACGTTCAGCATGCGAGCCCCGCCGTCTCCGGAAGTCCGAGCATCACGTTCATGTTCTGAATCGCCTGCCCCGCCGCACCCTTTACGAGATTGTCGATCGCGGCGATGACCGTCAGGCGCGGCCGGCGGACGTCGACGACCTCGGCGACACCGATCGCCACCCGATTGCGGTATACGACGTCTTTGAGGGACGGCAGCGCGCCATGCATCACCTGCACGCACGGCTCGGCGTCGTAGGTGGCGTTGTACAGCCCCTCGGCGGTCGACTGGTCGAGCACCCGTGTCAGCGGCACATGAATCGTTTCGAGGATGCCGCGCTTCACCGGCAAGAGATGCGGCGTGAAGACGAGGTCGCCGGTGAACCCGCCCTCGCGCGACAACGACTGCTTCAGCTCGGCGAGATGGCGATGCGTGTTCCCGATCGCGTACGCGCGAAAGTCCTCGGCGACTTCTCCAAAGAGCAGCTCGCGTTTGGGATTGCGTCCCGCACCCGTGACGCCGGAGGCCGCGTCAATGATGACTTCACGCGACGGATCGATCAGCCCGAGCTGCGCGAGCGGAATCAACGCGAGCAGCGCGGCAGTCGGGTAGCACCCCGGATTCGCGACGAGCTCGGCATCGGCGAGGCGCGGCCGAGTGAACTCGGTGAGGCCGTACACCGCGTCAGGCGACAGCCGGAAGTCGGCCGAGAGATCCACCGTCCGCTTGCCACCGGCGCGTGCCTCGTGGACGTAGCGGGCAGACACCCCGTGGGGTAACGCGGACAGGATGATCTCGGCCTGCTGCCAGGGTGCATCGTCGGCCTTGATGAGCTCGTGCCCTTCGACCCACTCGCCGGCCGCCGACTCGGCCGTCGCAAACGCGACCGTAGCGCCGGGATGGCCGTGCAACAGGCGCAACAACTCCTGACCGACGTAGCCGGACGCACCCAGTACGCCGACCGGGATCGATGCATGATTATTCATTTGAGCGGAAAATTATGCAGACGCCAGGGTGTACGCAAGATGTCGGGGCGCAGCCTGCTGCGCCCCTACTCTACCCGTTCGAGCCTCGGATTAGGCCGGTACGACCGACCGACCTTGGCCCACGGCTTCCCTTCGAGCATCACCACATCGGCCGTGAAATCGAACCGTCCCTGGAACAGGCTCGAGCCCACGCCGTACACGTCCACCGGCACGCGCTGCTCCTCGAACTGCCGGATCTTGTCTACGGTGAAGCCCCCGGAGACGACGATCCTCACGTGCTTGAATCCCTCGGCATCCAGCGCGCGCCGGACGTTCCAGACGAGCTGCGGATTCACGCCGGTCGGCTTGAACGTCCCCATCTGCGGAATGACCGACTTGTCCACGAGGGTCTCCGACGTGTCGAGCCGGACACCGTACAGCCGGTCGCCGAGCTCCCGCGCCACAGCCAGCGACGTCCCCACGCAATCGTTGTCGAAGTCCACCAGCGTAATGAGACGAATCGCGGGGTCCGAGTGCTCGGCGAACTTGCGGGAGGCGAGGACCGTGTCGCCCTTGTAGGCGGCAATGAGGGCGTGGGGCACTGTGCCGATCCCTTCCGAGCCCCACCACGACGCCTGGGCGTCGGTGGAGACGCCGATCGCACCGGCGATGTGCGCGGCATAGCCGTCGCCGGTCTGCACCAGCCAGTGATCGTGCCGCGCCGGGAAGAACATCACCTCTTTCGGCTTCGCCGCCTCGACGACCTGGCGCGTGTTCGTCCCAACGCGCGTGCGCCGCGCGAGCACGCCGAGGTAGAGCGTCTCCAGCACGGCAAAGGCGTCGTACGGACCTTCGATGAGCAGTACGCTCTCCCACGGCTCGATCTCGTCTCCGTCGTAGAGCGCGTGAACCACCAGCTCGTCCCAGCGTTCCGCGCACAGTTTCAGAATCGCGATCGCCTCGTCGATACCGCCGAGATAAGCGTGCGACTTCCCGAACACCTGCATCGTGACGCGGGGCCGGTGGTGATCTCTCCGCACCAGCTCGCGCGCGCGGACGAAGTATTTGTCGGAGTAATAGCCCTCGCGCATCTTGTCGACGGGAAGGTGGAAGATCGCGGGATCGAGCCGCTTCTTGCGTGACGTCATCAGCGCGGTCCAGGCCACGCGAATGTGGCGGACAGCGTATCGCCGGTCGGCAGCGGTAGCTGTCGCGCAATGTTGTTGAGCCGCCCGCAGATCGTTCCGAGCGGCTGCGGCGTATCGGGGCGCGCGACTTTCAGACAGAGCATATCCGCGTCGAGCGCGAGCGCGCGATCGCGTGCCGAGCGCGCCGGGTCGGAACGCGTGAGACTCACCACCAGCGTCGTGGCGCGTCCCTTGAGCACGAGACGCACGACACGCGGTGGCTCTTCGAGGACGAGATCCATCGGACGGGGGCCGCTGACGGTGTCCCCGCGCACGAGGTTCAGGATGATGCGCGCGCGACGCGGGCGGACCACCGCTTCGAGGCTCAGGTCACGCGTCGAGTCCAGCAGCTCGAATTGTTCCGCCGCCCGGGCCTCGCCACCCGCGAAGTGTCGCTCGAGAATCAGCTCAACCCACGGCGCCCGCGGGGCAACGGCGGGGGCTCGGGAGGTCCCGAATGGATAGATCCGCGCCGTATCGCTCCACGCCAGACGCACCAGGCGCCGGTAGGTGTCTTCTTCCCACAACGGCAGCCCACGACGCGAGCGGCCCACCCGCCGCCGGGTGAAGAACTCGCCACCGAGGGTCACCGTATCGCCGAACGGCGTCACCTGAAACAGCGCCTCGACCTCGGCGCTGTCCGTGCGGAGCATGAGGCGCATGTCGCTGTCGAGCGGGCCGCTGACCGCGCCGCTCGCGAGGATGCGCGGGGCGAGCACCGCGGGCTCCATGACCCGAATGCGATACGTGAGCCGGGTGCCCGGTCCCTGCAGAGCTGCCAGCGCGAGGACGATGCTACTGAACGACGATAGTCCCACGCGTCTCCTCGAGTGCACTGCCCCCACCTGGCCCGCCCCAGCGCTGGCTGGCGAACCATCCGCCGACGAGACCGCTGGCCAGAGCGGCGGCGACCCAGAGCGCCAACGTCCCTGCGCGGATCGACGGTCGCGGCACGACGAACGCGTGCGGATTGCCTGCCGAGCGCGCCAGCGCGACGCGCACCTCGAGCTGGCTCGCGCGGGCGCCCGCGCAGTGCGAGCAGGTCGCCAGATGCTTGGCGAGCGCGGCACGCTCGGCGAGCGGCAGCTCGCCATCGAGCTCGGCGTCGATCTGCGCGAGCCATTGTTCGTGGGTATCAGCCATCAGACCTCCTCGCGGACGCGGTAGCGCAGGGCGCGGCGCTGCATCCAGCGCACCGCAAACGCGTCCTGCAGCGATCGCCACGCGCGATTCCACATACCGTACTTGGTGACGCCATGTTTCCGCGGCCGGTGCCCGACGGGTACTTCGGTCACCGTACCGCCCTGCATCTTGATGAGCGTCGGTAGAAACCGATGCATCCCCGTGAACAGGGGGACCGCGCGCACGGCCGTGGTGCGAAAGGCTTTGAGCGAGCAGCCCGTATCCCGAATCACTTCCCCGTTGAGCCGATTGCGAACGCCATTGGCGATGCGGCTTTGCAGTCGCTTCCACGGCGTGTCGCGCCGGGCGGCGCGATAGCCGGCCACGGCGGTAGCCCCGGTACGTTGCAGCGTGTCGACGAGCACTGGAATATCGGCAGGATCGTTTTGCAGGTCGGCGTCCAGCGTGACGACGAGGGGCGCGCGCGCCGCGCGAAACCCGGCGGCGAACGCTGCGGTCTGACCCGCGTTGCGCTCGAACGCGATGATGTGCAGCTGGGGATACTGCTGCCGCAGCGCCTTGAGCGCCTCGAAGGTGCCGTCGGTCGAGCCGTCGTCCACGACGATCACCTCGTAGCTGCGACCTTTGAGGGCGGCCGCGATCTCGGCGAGCAGCGGTGCGAGATTATCCCGCTCGTTGTACGCGGGGACCACGAGCGAAAGCTCCACGGGGTGGGAACGATAGCAAGTTGACAGCCGCAAGACGAGTGGCTAAAACCGTGCATGCCCGAATCTGTGTCGCGTCGCGAGTTCCTGCGGTCCACCGCTGGCGGCGTTGCGGCGAGTGCGGTGATGGGAATTCCGCATCCGATGCGGCCGCCGCGCCCCCTCCCTCCCCAGTCGCGCTGGGCGGCGAAGCCCGTCGCGATCGCGAGCGCGAACGGTCTGCGCGCCGTGCAAAAAGCGTTCGACATGCTGATGCAGGGCGCCGACACGCTCGACTCCGTGGTCGAAGGCGTGAAGATCCAGGAGCTCGATCCCAACGACGACTCCGTCGGCTATGGCGGCCTGCCCAACGCGGAGGGCGTGGTACAGCTCGACGCCTCCTGCATGCACGGGCCCACCAAACGGGCGGGCGCGGTCGGCGCGCTCGAGAACATCAAGACGCCTTCGGAAGTCGCGAAACTGATCCTCAAGTATACGACGCACATCTTCCTCGTCGGTGAGGGTGCCAAGCGCTTTGCGCTCTCCTTCGGCTTCAAGGAAGAAGACCTGCTCACTGACCATTCCCGCGAGGCGTGGCTGCGGTGGCGCGCCAATTTGAGCCCTACGGACAACTATCTGGACGTGCCCGACTCGGATCACCTGGTCGTGACGAAGACCGGAACGATCAACTGCGACGCGGTGACGCCGCAGGGCGATCTCTCGTCCGTCACGACGACGAGCGGCCTCTCGTGGAAGATTCCCGGTCGTGTCGGCGACTCGCCGATCATCGGCGCCGGGCAGTACTGCGACAACGACGTCGGGGCGGCCGGCTCCACCGGACTGGGCGAGGCGAACATCAAGGTGTGCGGCGGGTTCCTGACGGTCGAGCACATGCGACGCGGCATGAAGCCCACGGACGCGTGCCTCGAGACCTTGAAGCGCGTCGTCGCCGAGACGGAAGCGCGGCTGCTGGATCCGCAGGGCAAGCCCAAGTTCGACCTCGTGTTCTATGCGCTGACCAAGCGAGGTGAGTTCGGTGCCGCGTCGCTCTATCCCAATCATTTCGCGGCACACGACGGCGTGGACGCCAAGATCCGCGACTCGGCCTACCTATTCACGCGCGCGTAGGTCTTCTACTCCTCGCCCTCGCCTCCCCTCTCGTCGCGCAGGACGGGCCAAGTTCAAAGCACACCTGGGTCGATCACCTCTACCCATTGGTCTATTACAACTCCGTTGACAGGCTCTGGCTGGCCGGGCACTACGACTGGTCGAGCCCGCTGGGTTTTGCCGAGCGCCCCGAGCCGAATTTCGGGCGCGTCGCCCTGGATGTCGGCGCGAGCACGCAGGGGAGCTATGCCTTCATCGTCGATGCCCAGGCACCCGCCTATTGGGACGGCTGGCGTCTCGGTCTGACGCTCAGCCTGACACGAGCCAATCGCCTCGGCTACTTCGGCCAGGGCAACGGCACGCTCTACGATCACGACAGCACAGCCGGACCGGGTCGCTCGTACTTCTATCGCGTCAGTCGCGCGAATCGCTCGGCACGCCTCACGATCCAACGCAAGATCGCCGGCCCGCTCCGCGTGCTGGTCGGCGGATCGCTGGAGCGCACCGCCTTTCGCACGCTCCCGGGCGTGAGCCTGTACGAGCGCGACAGCACTGGCCCGTTTGCCGATCGCGTCGCACGCGCCGGCCTCGTCCTCGACACGCGGGACGTGGAAGTCGATCCCCACCGCGGGGTGTTCGCCGAAGCCCTCGCAGCCAGGGGCCGCGGATACAACCGCGTGACCACGTCGCTGCACGTCTACGCGCATCCGCTGGAGCGGCTCATCCTCGCGGCGCGCGTCGGCCGCGAGAATATCACGGGCACGGCGCCGCTCGCGGTGCAGCAAACGATCGAAACCAGCGAGGGGCCTGTGGTTGCATTGGGCGGAGCGCGCTCGCTACGAGGCTATTACGACGGCCGCTTCGTGGGGCCCGGCAAGATCGTCTACGGCGTCGAGGCCCGATACGGCATAGTCTGGTCGCCGCGCCTTCTCGAGGTGAAGCTCGTCGCATTCTACGATGCGGGACGAGTCTTCGGCCCCGGCGAAACGGTGCGCCTCACGCGCCAGGGACTGCACTCGGCCCTGGGTGGAGGCGTGGCGGTGGCGCTGTTGCGGAATACACTGATTGTGCTGGAAGCGGGCAAAGGAACCGAGTCGACTCAGGTGACCTTCGCGACCGCATGGACCTTCTAGCGGACTTCCCGAATCTCGACTCCCCGACGCTTCAATTCGTCCACGTACGCCTGAAACGGGACGGCCTCATCCGGCGTGTACACGCCCGCTGAGCTGACGCGTCCGTCCACCTGCATCACCCCGGTGATCGCGAGCGAGTAACCGGTCGTCCGCATCATCGCACTGATTCCCGTCGCCTCGTCGAAATAGTCGAGCAGCTGCCAGGCTACCCGGCTGCCGTTCCGTCCCTGCACGTCCACCCGCAAGGCGACGAGATCGCGGCCGTTCGGTTTGGTGAGCTGGGGGGATACGGCGGCGATGAATGCGTCGCGCGGGACGATCTCCGTGCCTTTCATTTTCACGGGCTCCAATGACAGGAGTCCCATTTCGCGGATGGGGCGCATGATCGCGACATGGCCGGGATAGCGGAGCGTCTTGTACTCCATCGTGCGCACCTTCCGCCGGTACGCCCACGGCATGGTCGAGATCCCGCCGCCGGTGTGAAAGGCCTCGAGCGTCCCGACGGGGCTCGGGAACTCCACGTCCTCGAGCTCTGACAGCGCATCGACGCGCTCGGGACGGCCCTCGCGCAGCACCCAGGACGGGGTCGTGTAGTAATCGAGCGCGCCCTCCAGGGAATACACGATCTGATAGTTCAGCGGCGGCTCGGGCTTTTGCGGCAGGCCACCCACGAAAATCTTGACGCTCTCGGCTTCTCCGACTCGCCTGATCCCCTCGGCCGCGATGATGTTGACCATCCCGGGCGCGAGACCGCAGTCCGGTATGATCGAGACCCCATGCTTCTGCGCGGCGGTGTGCAGGGTCTTCTGCTGCTTGACGATTTCGGTGTTGCCGCCCAGATCGGCGCAGTGCAGGCCCATCGCGACGGCGGCTTTCGCAACCGGATAGTTGAAGTAGTAGGGCAGCGCGTTCATGACGGCGTCGTGGCCGCGCATCAGTGTTCGCAGCCGCGGCCCGCTCTGCGCATCGAGGCGCGCCATGACGAGCCGTTTGTCTTTCTTTTTCTTGAGGAAGGCCGGCGCGCGGCGCGGATGCAGGTCGGCGAGCGTGACGCGCTTCACATCGGGGCGCTGCAGGAGATCGTATGCGCAGGCAGAACCCTGCAGACCAGCGCCCAGCACAAGCATGCGCATCGCGGCAACGCCTCCAAATGATTGATGGGAGATGAAACGGCCGGAAAGCTAGTAGATTCGCCACCGTGTCGCATCCCTCCATACCTCACGCCGGCGCCGCCGATCTCACGCGGCAGCGTCTGATTCGCACCGCGCTCGAGCTGTTCACGACGCGCGGCTATCACGACACGACGACGGCGCAGATCGCCAAGAAGGCCGGCATCGCCGAAGGGACGATTTACCGCCATTTCGCAAGCAAGCAGCAGCTCTTCAATGAGCTGTATCGCGCGGCGCAGCGGTGGGCGACGAAAATCGTGCAGGAAACGGGGCAAGACCCCGAGGCCGGCCCCGCCCGCGCGCAGTTAACCGCGGTGGCGCACGGACTCGTCGAAGGAGCGGCTCACGATACCGCCGTCGTCAAGCTTGGACTGCTCGAGCCGCCCGGCGCCGTACTCGACGACGAGAGCCGCAAGACCGAGCGCGAGTTTCGGCTCGCGCTCGAACGGATTGTTGCGGAGGGCAAGGCTCAAGGCTCGGTGCGCGCTGGTGCGGTCGAGATCTGGGCCGGCGTCTGGCTGGCGACGGTCAGTCACGCGTTAGAAAAGATCGTTGCTGGGGATTGGAAGCCCGCAGACGCAGGTGTGCGGTTGGTGATAGAAGCAGCCTGGAGAGCTATTGGCACATAGGCCGTCAGGCCGTCGGGCCGTCCGACCGTCGTAGTTCAAACAGCGCAATCTCTGGCGGTACAAACACACGCAGCGGTACACCCACCACGCCGATCCCTCGACTCACGTACAACTGGCTCGTTCCCTGCGTAAAGTGGCCCATCACGTACTTCGTGATCAGCCGGCCGGGTGACCAACCGACCACCGGCAGATAGAACTGGCCGCCGTGGATGTGGCCGGCCAGCGTGAGCGGGATCGCGCGTGGCGCCGCGCCATCGAACGCACCGGGCCGATGCGCGAGCAAGATCCGGAAGGCGTCCTTGGCGGGCGGCGTCAGCCGGAGCGCCTGCTCGAGGTCCTCGTCCTGCGGATCGTCGGCGCGCCAGTTCCGCGGGTCGTCGATCCCGACGAGCGCGAGCGCGGCCCCGCCGCGCCCGATCACGTGGACGCCGTTCTTGACGAACACCTGTCCCGCATCCTTCACACCGCGAATGACGGCGTCCTGACCCGTGTAGCGGTCGTGGTTGCCCAGGACCGTGACGACGCCCAGCGGCGCCTGGAGATCGCGAAAGGCGCGCACGTAGTCGGGGATGAACGACTGGGAGATGTCGATCATGTCTCCCGTCTGCACGATCAGATCGGCGCCCAGCGCGTTCGTCTGCTTGACGATTTCGCGCATTTTCTCTTCGGACATGTGGATCCCGGCGTGCACATCCGAGAGGTGCGCAATGCGCAATCCGTTCAGCGGCAACGGAAGATCGGGAAAGACGAGCGTGCGCCGGGTGATCGACGGCAGTCGCTCGGCGCTCCAGATGCCGTACGCCGACACGCCAAGTCCGGCGGCGGCGTAGGCGTAGGTGGCGCGCGCAAGAAACTGGCGACGCGACACTCGTGCGTCGTCCGTCGTGCGTCGTGCGTCGGGAAGCTGACCAAAGCGCTCACGCACGACGGACGACGCACGACGCACGATCCACCAGACGCCCTTCCCGAGCAGGTAGATGCAGACGAGCCCGCAGAATACCCAGCCGAGCAGTTGCCAGGCGATCCACGGCGCGATGTAGGGGACCCGGCTGATGCCCCACAGGCTGCCCGAGAACATCCGCACCCCGACGATGAGCCACGGGATGTTGAAGACGACGAAAATGAGCGTGAGCCAGCGGCGGGCGGAGGGCGGCAGGCGCTCGCGCAAGTAGAGGTACAGCAGCACTTGGGGCGATGCGAACAGCAACAGATAAATTAGAGCCATGCCATCCCGTACGCCGTGGTTGTCAGCGTGGTTCCCGGTGCTGCTCGTCGCACCGCTCGTGGCGCAGCGCGCGAGTCCCGTCGAGCGACAACTCGTCGCCGCGGGACTGTGGGCCGAAGCGCGCTACAACTATGCCTACTGGGACGCGGTCCGCGCGAATTGGGACTCGGCCTTCGCTGCGACGGTCACCGCGACGCAAGCGCGTCCCGCTCCGAGCGACCTGCAATTCTTTCATCGGCTGCGGCGCTGGGGCGCGCTGCTGAACGACGGCCAGCTCGAGATCCTGCCACCGACCAGCATCGCGAACCGCATTGCACGCCCCCCGCTCGAGCTGCGCAGCATCGAGCGGCGCCCCTTCATTATGGACTACGCCGTAAACGACGAGATGCGTGTCGCCCGTCCCGAACGGCTGGCGGAAGTCCTTGCAGTGCACGGCGTCCCCGCGGCGCAGTGGATCCGCGACTCCGTGCTGCCGGAAGTCTCCGCCGCGAACGAAGCGAGCCGCTGGGAGCGGGCGGTCGCCCGGATGCTGGAAGGCGAGCGCGGCACCGCGTTATTGCTCGTGCTCCGCCTCCCCGGTGGCGCCGAGCGCGGCGCGAGCCTCACGCGGAGCGTGTCGTTGGCGGCGCGCTGGCCGATCGAGCCCCACGCCCTCGAAGTCGACACGCTGCCCGACGGCGCGATCTGGGTCCGGGTGACGTCGTTCGTAGATCCGGATGTCATCAGTCAATTCGATCGCGCGATCGGCCCTGCGGTCCGCGAAGGACCGCGCCATCGCGGCCTGATCGTCGATCTACGCGAGGCGACCTGGACGGTCGATGGCCGTGATAACAGTTATGCGCTCCTGTCCCGGCTCATCGAGCGTCCCTTCCTCTCGGCGCGGCAGCGCATGCCGTTGTACCGTCCCGATTCCGCCAGTCTCTGGGTCAGCACACCGTCAGGCATGATCTGGCCTCCCCCAACTCACGAGCACGCCGCATACACGGGGCCGGTGGCCGTCCTCATGTCGCCACGCACCGCCGGTCCGGCCGAGGACTTCCTCGTCGCGTTTCAGGCAGGCGGCCGCGGGCCAACCTTTGGCGAGTCGTCTGCCGGGAGCACGGGACAGACTGTCGTGCGGACGTTGCCGGGTGGCTGGAAGCTGCGCCTGACCGCCGCGCGCGATGCCTTCCCTGACGGCAAGGAGTTCCTGGCGACAGGGATCGCGCCCCAATTCCCCGTCGACGTACGGGTCGAAGACGTGCTGGCAGGCCGCGACGCTGCGCTCGAGCGGGCGCGGGCCTACCTTACCGACGCCGCGCGCCGTTAGCTCTTCAGCTGCGCGCGGAAGAAGCTGATCGCGGCGCTCCATGCGCTGTCGGCCACTTCCGGTTTTTCCCGCGTCCGCAGGAAGCCGTGCCCCACTCCGGGATACACGGTGTACGGATAGTCCTTGCCGGCGGTCTTCATGGCCGCCGCGGCGTCCGGCAAGCCGGCGTTGATGCGGGCGTCATTCTCCGCATATACGCCGAGACCCCTCGCGCGAATCTTCCCCATATCTGTCGCATTGGGGCTTGGACCGTAGCAGACCACGAACGCTTTGAGCTCCGGCGAGTTCGTCGCGTACCGGAAGCTCTGGCCTCCGCCCCAACAGAAGCCGATGATGCCGATGTCGCCCGTGCGTACAGGCTTCAGCTTGTTGAGATACGCCCGCGTGGCGTCGAGATCGAGGGTCACGGTGTCAGGGTTCAGTGTCGCGATGAGCTTGCGCGCCGAGTCGGGCGTCGCGGGCGTGCCGCCGCGGCGCGACAAGAGGTCGGGCGCGATCGCGACGAAACCGTCCTTAGCGAGCTGCTCGGTCGTCTGCCGGATGAAATCCGACATGCCGAAGATCTCGTGGATGACGATCACCGCGGGCGCGGGTTGCGGGCGCTCCGGGTAGGCGATGTAGGCGGTGACTGTATCCTTGCCGCTCAGATACTTCACGTACTCGGAATGGATATCGGAATGACGGAATGATGGAATGATGGAAAGAACCATCGCCACGGCCCCGAACCGCATTCCAACTTTCCAACGTTCCCACTTACCGCGCATAGGTCACCCTCCAGATTTTTCCACCCGAGTCATCGCTCACGAGTAGTGAGCCATCCGGTAACACGAGAAGCCCGACCGGCCGTCCCCAGCGCGAGCCGTCGGGACGCTGCCAACCGACAATGAACTCTTCCACACCCACCGCACGATGACCGCTGCTGTCTACTTCGACACGCACGACCTTGGCCCCGGTCGGCACGGACCGATTCCAGGAGCCGTGCAGTGTGACAAACGCGTCGCCGCGATACTCGCGCGGGAACTGTGAGCCCGTGTAGAATGCGAGCCCGAGCGGCGCCGAATGCGCTTGGACCGTGATCACCGGGGGCTCGACGTTCGAGCAGTCAGCCGATCCGTACTCGGGATTGGGCTTGCCGGGGAGATAGCATTGGGGCCAGCCGTAGTTGCGGCCGTCCTTGATGATGTTGATGTGCTCGGGCGGCAGGTCATCGCCGAGATTGTCGCGGTCGTTGTTTCCGCCCCACAGCTCGCCCGTCTTGGGATTGAATGCCATGCCCACCGTGTTGCGCAGGCCCTTCGCGAAGATGCGGCTCCCGGAGCCATCGGCGTTGAGCTGCGTGACGGCCGCCCGCATCGAGTCCGTCCCCTCGCTGCAGAGATTGCACGAGGAGCCTACGGCGAGGTACAGCTTGCCGTCGGGCCCGAAGACGATCGTCCGGGTCGAATGGCCGCCACTCGGCAGGCGCATCATTGGGACCGGTGCCCGGGCGCCCGGATCGAAGCGAACGAGCTCGTTCTCTTCAGCGACGTACATCGTGTCGCCGCGGAAAGCGATGCCGAAGGGCCCTTTCAATCCACTCGCGATGGTCACCACGCTGTCGGCGACGCCGTCATGATTCGCGTCGGTCAGCTTGACGATCAGGCCGGGGCCCGGCTGCGAGGCGTAGATCGCGTTACCAGGGCCGAGCGTCATGAAGCGGACGCCTTGGAGATTCTCCGCGAACGCCGCGATTTTGAACCCAGGCGGCACGCGGAGTGCATCGTCGCTTCGCGCCTGCGCCTGGCCCCGCGCTGGAGTTCCGTTGCAGGCGACGGCGAGAACAGCGACTAACAACACACGATGGCGCATTTGTTACCTCCGACCGATGGTGACTCGCAGCAGCAGCTTGCCGTCCGGGTCCACGCGGACCTCGGTCGGCGCGAACGGGAGGTCGACGCGAGTGATGGTCTCGCGGTTGTCGCCTCTGACGGCGACGTCGCGCCGCACCGACGCGCCGTTCGCTCCGCGGAACTCGAGCGTCAGTTGCGGGAGTCGGAAGAGACCCCACTCCGGTTTTTGGCGTTGGGTGATACCCAGAAGCACTTTCCTCGCTCCCGCGTCGTACTGCCAGGTCACGTCGAGCTGTGGGTACCCCGGTTGGTACAGCCATTGGTGGAAGAACCAACCAAGATTCGCTCGGGCTTCCTTCTCTATTACGCGCTGGAAGTCTGCACTCGTTGCGGTCGAGTCGCGGCAGGTCCGGTAGTAGGTGCGGAGCCCGCGAAAGAAGGCCGAATCGCCGATCGTGCCGCGGAGCATGTGCAGCACCGACGCGCCCTTGGGATAGCTGTTCGCGTTCAGGAGCTTGATCGGATCGGCCGCATAGCCTGAGTCCACGATCGGCCGGTCGGTGACCCGGGAAGCGAAGTACTCCTCGGCGCTGCTTCGCATGTGCCTGGCGAGCGCCGTGTCGCCGTCGAGGGCGGCTGCGATGACGCCGTCGAAATAGGTCGCGAAGCCCTCGGAGAGCCAGACATCGGGCCAATCGCGCTCCGTGACCGCGTCGCCGAACCACTGGTGCGCGGTCTCGTGCCGCACAACACCCTCGCCCATCCGCCGCTCGACGTAGGGCTTCTCGGCGTAGAAGATGGCGCTCGAATTCTCCATCCCGCCGAATTTGGTCGATGACTGCACGTGCGCGAGCTTCTCGTAGGGGAAGGGCCCAATCAGGCGCTGCATCACCTCGACGATCTCGGTGGCGCGCCGGAACGGGACCGAGTCAGCGAACGCCGAGTCTTCGGGATAGGTCCAGACTTCGATGGGGATCGTGTCGCGGCCGTTGATCACCGGGCGGTGCTGCGAGACGGCGAATTCGCCGGCGCCGATGACCATGGTATAGGTCGGAATGGGGCGGCTCTCCGCCCATCGGCACACGACACGCCGTTCGCCCTCCCGTCGAGTGCACGGTTGTGACCTCCCGTTCGAGACAATCCGCCAACCATCCGGTGCGTCGACCATGAACATGACCCAGGCCTTGTCGCTCGGATGATCTAGCGTCGGAAGCCAGTATCGTGCGCGCTTGGGCCAATTGTCGGCGAAGGCCGCGCGTCGCCCTCGCAACGTCGATCCGATGATGAGACCATCCTGGGGGCTCCCGTGATACTTGATCTGTATCCCGGCGTTGCCGACCGCATTCCGCGACACGACCGTGCTTAGGACGCTCCCGTCGTATCGGAAATGGAGCGAAGTCCTGGAATCGTATCCATCCGTCCGCCACACCGAATCCACCTGCATGCCAACCAAGTCCACGCGAATCGTGTCGCTTGGTTCCGTCATCCTCACCAACACCCCGGCGAGGCCGGTGATCACGCTGCCCGTGTCCGGGATCGTCAGTGAGTACATGTACGCCACTGCATTTACCCTTGCCTGTTGCGAGGCCGCCGGCGCTGACAGTATCAACGCCGCCAGCAGGCTACCGACCATTCGCATACACTCCATCGAGCGCGCTCTCCGGCCTTGGCATCTTCTCCCGACTCGCGATCGCTTCCTCAGCGGCTTTGGCCACCTGCGCCGTCACGTCAGCCTCGATTTCACCGAGCTGCTTGGCCTTGATGCCTTCCCCTTTCAAGTACTCCTCGTACAACCCAATCGGATCACGCTTCCCCCACGTCTGGAACAGCTCTGCCGGAAACGTGTCGCGCGCCTCGCGCTCGTCGTGCGTGGCATGGCCGCCCATGCGGAACGTCTCCGCAATCAGCAGCGCCGGCCCATTCCCCGTTCGACACCGCTCGGCGGCGATTCGTGTGACCGCGTACGCGTCGAGCACGTTGTTGCCGTCGAAGGACGCTCCCCAAACGCCGTAGCTTGCGGGCCAATCCTTGAAATCGGCGGGGAGATGGTGCTGCTCGAGACGCGTACCCAATGCGACCTGATTGTTCTCGATGATGAAAATGGCGGGGACGTGTTGGACGGCCGCGAAGTTGGTGCCCTCATGCGCCGCAGCGGTCTTGGTCGATCCATCGCCGACCCACGTGAGCGCCACACGCGGCTCACCCTTGATCTTGAAGGTCAGCGCGATCCCCGCGATCACCGGCACCATGTCGCCCACGTGCGAGATCGGCTGCAACACGCCGTGGGAGAAGGAGCCGACATGAAGGTCGCGCCCGGCGCTCGGCGAGTCTGCCGTGGCGAGATAGGCGCGGAGCATGTCGGCGATCGGCATCCCCATCTCGCAGCAAGCCGCGGCGTTGCGGATCATCGGCGCGACGATGTCTCTGCCGCGCTCGAGCGCCTGCACGGGGCCGACCGTGGTCGCTTCTTCGCCGGTGCCCAGCCACGCCTTGGAGATGACGCCGGTGCGGACCCAGCGCTTCAGCTCTATGTCATGCAGCCGGGCTCGCAGCAGGCCGCGATACAGCTCGAGCTTGGTGTCGCGCGACAGGCCGCTCACGATTGCGGCACGCTCAGGATTTGCTTCGATGGTGGAGCGGAAGGCCCGCACGAGGGCGGGATCCGGTTTCCAATCGACGTACTCCGGTGGGTCGAACGCGGGGAACCGCTTCACGGCACTCCGGCGACGCTCCGGCCGAGGACCTGTCCGTCGCGCTTGAACACGCGGCCGTCTTTCATCACGAACAAGACGGTCTCGAGGACCTGGATGTTGTCGAGCGGATTGCCGTGCACGGCGACGATATCAGCACGTTTGCCGACCGCAACGGTACCGGTCTCGCGCTCCAGGCCGAGCAGCGTCGCGCCGCTCGACGTTCCCGCCACGATCGCCTGCATCGGCGTCATGCCGTAGCGGACCATCAGGCCGAACTCGCGCGCGTTGCTGCCGTGGTGCATCACGCCGGCATCGGTGCCGAGCGCGATCTTCACGCCGCCATCGAGCGCCATCTTGAACGAGTTGTGCATGCGCGGCGCAATCGCGAGCGCCTTGGCGGCAATGGGGGGTGGGAGCCGCCCAGCGGTTGCCAGTGATTCAACTGTGAATCCCGCCAACAATGTCGGCACGAGCCACGTGCCCTTCTGCTTCATCAGCGCGACAGCTTCGGCATCGAGAATCGAGCCGTGCTCGATCGACGTGACGCCCGCCCGCACGGCAGCCTTGATCCCGGCGGTGCCGTGCGCGTGTGCCGCGACCCGGCGATCGAGCTGCGTCGCCGTCTCGACGATCGCGCGCATCTCTTCCTCGGTGTACTGCTGCACCCCGGCCGAATCGGTCAGCGACAGGACGCCACCGGTCGCGCAGATCTTGATGACGTCGGCGCCGTATTTGACCGCGTAGCGCACCGCGTTGCGGACTTCTTCGACGCCATCGGCCACGCCGACTTCGACGCCGCCCTCGTGCCCCAGCGCGAACGGCTGCAGACCATTCGTGCCGTCGCAATGGCCGCCGCGGATCCCGAACGAAATGCCGGCGGCGACGATCCGCGGTCCCTGAATCCAGCCCGCGTTGATCGCATTGCGCAGCGCGACGTCGCCGAAGTTGGCGCTGCCGACCACGCGGACAGTCGTGAAGCCCGCCTCCAGCGTCTGCTGCGCGTGCGCTGCGCCCAGCAGCGCGATCTGGCTCGGCAGCTCCGTGAGCCCGGCATGCTGCCAGTCGCCGTCGCCGATCGTGTGGGAGGCCAGATGCACGTGCGCGTCGATGAACCCGGGGAGCACCGTCTCGCCCGACAGATCGATGACGGTCGCGCCGGCCGGCACCTGGACATTTGTGCCGACCGCCGTGATACGATCGCCCTGTACCAGAATCACGGCGTTTTTCACCGGCACCGAGCCGGTGCCGTCGATCAGGGTGCCCGCGCGAATGGCCGTAACAGCCGGTGCTTGCTGTAGTGCGAGCACCGCCAAGAGCGCGATCACGAGAACTTCTCCTTGAGCTTGCCGAGGAACCCGCTGCCCGACGAGGGGGCGGAACCCGTGAGCGCTTCCGCGAATTCGATTGCCGTCGTGAAGCGATCGTCAGGATTCGTTTGCAGCGCCTTGGTGAGCGCTTTTTCGACTGCGTCGGGGACGTCGGGGCGCAGCGTCCGGATCGCGATAGGCTGGCTGCGCAGCCGCGCGATCATCATTTCCTGCGCGTTGCGGCCCTGGAACGGCAGCTTGCCCGTGAACATCTCGAACGCCACGATGCCCAGGGCGTAGATGTCGCTGCGCGCGTCGAGCGGCTTGCCGCGGATCTGCTCGGGACTCATGAACTCAGGCGTTCCCAGGATGATCCCGGTCGCCGTGAGCTTGGCGATCGCGGGGTCGGCACGCCGCTCCTTGGCGAGTCCGAAATCCATTACGACGGCGCGCTCGACGCCGCCGTCGTCGTCCGGCACCAGCATCACATTCTCCGGCTTCAGATCGCGGTGAATGATCTGCAGCTCGTGGGCATGATGGAGGCCGGCGCACATCTGCTTCAGCAGCGTCACGCCGAGCGTCATCTCCATCGGCCCGCCGCGCACTTCGCGATCGGAAAGCAGCTCGCCCTTAAGGAAAGGCATCACCAGATAGATGAGCCCGTCTTCCGATTCGCCGAGCCGCAGGATGCGGCAGACGTTCGGATGATCGAGGCGCATCGCGAGCCCCGCCTCGCGGCGCAGCCGCTCGACGGAGCTCTTGTCCGAGGCGAGGCGCGGCGACAGGACTTTGATGGCGACCGTCTCGCCGGAGGAGATTTCCTTGGCGAGATAGACGTACGACATCCCGCCTTCGCCCAGCTTTTTCATGACCTGATAGCGGGCGTCCAGGATCTGATTGGAGAGACTCGAGGCGCGGTCCAGGCCCGCCTTCCCGGGCGGGAGTGGCGTCCGGACGCCGGTACCGCTACCCGACGACGGCGCCGCGGAGGAGGGGGGGGGAGCCGGCGGCTTTCGAGCTTGGATCTCCACGAGCATGCTGCCGTCCTTCGGACAGAAGCGGGCTCCCGTGTCGGTATACACCGAACCGCATTTGGGACAGCGGCGCTCGCTCATTGCCGGACCAAGTTGCGCCCTTCGTTCTTGGCGCGATAGAGGGCCTGATCGGCGAGCGACACGAAGCTGTCCGCGCTGTGCACGCGATCGTCGGGGAACGATGCGAGTCCGATGCTGATCGTGACGTGGACGGGATCATCGCCGGGATCGGCGAAATCGCGATTCTGCACGCGCGAGCGGACGCGTTCGGCAAAGATCGCGGCGCCTTGCGACGCCGTTTCCGGCATCACGACGACGAACTCCTCGCCGCCGTAGCGGGCCACGATATCCACCGATCGCGCCTCGCGCCGCAGCATCTCGCCGACCTGGCGCAGCACGGAATCGCCCGCGATGTGGCCGCGCGTGTCGTTGATGGTCTTGAAGCGGTCGATGTCGGCGAGGAGGATAGTCAGCGCGAGATTGTAGCGCCGCGCGCGGTCGAGCTCCTGCGTGAGCGCCTCCGACAGCCCGCGGCGGTTGGTGAGACCCGTGAGCGCGTCGGTGGCGGCGAGCTTCTCGAGCCGCTGCTTGTCGGAGACGGCGCTCTCGAAATCGTATGCCTTTTCGATCGCCGACACCGCCGTCTTGATGACGGTCTCGGCGAACTGCGCGTCGGCGCGCGTGAGCGGCGGATCGTCCCCGGTCGTCCGCAGGAAGAAGACGCCGATTTGCTGGTCCTTCATCCAGAACGGCAGGGCGACGGCGGAGCGGGTCGGCACCTTGATCTCTTCGCGCTCCCAGCGGCGCCGCTCTTCCTCATAGAGGGGATCGGTCGCCACGTCTTCGACCAGGACGAGCCGGCCGCTCGACACGGCCTTCCGGATCTCGGGATACTTGCCCAGCTCGATCTGGAGATTGCGCAGCATCGGGTTTTCGTACGCCGCGACGACGACGCCCTGCTGATCGCCGGGCTTCGCGAGCACCATCGAGCACTTGGAGATATTGAGCGCGCGGGCCACGCGGCGGGCGAGGATGTGGTACATCTCGTCCGGCTTGAGGGAGTCGGTCACCTCATGGAGGATGTCCACCATCGCGGCCCGGCTGCGCGCTTCCTCGCGCGCCTGTGCGAGCGCGCGGCCCACGCGGATATGCGCTTCGACGCGCGCGAGCAGCTCCCGCACCCGGAACGGTTTGGAAATGAAGTCGGCGGCGCCGAGGCCCAGCGCGCGCACCGTCGCTTCTTCGGGCGGCATCGACGACACCATGAGGACGGGCAAGTCGCGGTAGCGCTCATCCTGTTTGAGACGCTCGAGCAGCTGCAGCCCGTCCACCTTCGGCATCATGATGTCGAGCAAGAGGATCGCGGGCTTGATCTCTTCGAGCTTGGCGAACAGCCCGTCGCCTCCCGGGCAGACCGCTACTTCGTATCCGTTTTCCTTCAGGATCCAGGTGAGCGTCTGGACCAACGAGGCGTCGTCGTCGGCGACCAGGACTCGCGTTGCGGGAGCAGCCATCAATCCATTGCCTCGAGAAGCGAGCGATCCACGTTGCCACCGCTGACCACGAGCACCGTGGTTCGGGAACGTGGCACCGCGCCGGCGAGGAGGGCCGCCGTCGTGGCTGCGCCCGACGGCTCGACGGCGAGCCGGCAGGTACGCCACAGAAACTGCACGGCGGCGCGAATACTGTCATCCTCGACCAGCACGACGCCGCGAATCCGGCTGCGTTCCCGGGTCAGCTCGGCGAACGGAATCTCGCCGACGTTGAGCGTAATCAGTCCGTCCGCGATGCTTCCGGTGCGCTCGAGTCGCACCACTTTCCCGGCCGCGAGCGACTGATGCAGCTTGGGCGCACCGGCGGGCTCCACGCCCCACACGGCGGCTCGGCTCCCCGCGGCAGCGAGTCCGGTCACGATACCGGAAATCAGGCCGCCGCCGCCCACCGGCACGACCACCGTCTCGACCTCCGGCAGCTGCTCGACGATTTCCAGCGCGACCGTCGCCTGGCCCGCCACGATGTCGGGATGATCGAACGGCGGCACGATCGCGAGCCGTTCTTTGCGGGCGATCTCCTCCGCTTTGATGCGCCGATCTTCGGACGTGCGGCCGGCCAAGACGACCTCGCCGCCCCACTTCTTGACGCCTGCGACTTTGACGGCGGGCGTCGTTTCGGGCATCACGATCACCGCGCGCACGCCGAATTGCTTCGCGGCGTAGGCCACAGCCTGGCCATGATTACCGGACGAAAACGTGATGACCCCACGCTTGCGCGCGGCGTCCGGAAGTTTGCGGATCGCGTTGTAGGCGCCGCGGATCTTGAACGCCCCGATCGGCTGCTCGTTCTCGAGCTTGAGGTGCGCGCCCAATTCCTCGACGTAGAGGAGTTGCGTGCGGCGCGCGATCCCCCGCAGGCCGTCTGCGGCTTCCTGGATGTCCCGGGGAGTGACCACGCTACTTCTTCTTCGGCTTCGCCTTGGGCGGAGTCTCGTCCTCATCCTCGTCGACGTCTTCGGCTTCATCTTCCTTCACGACGCGCGCCACATCCACGACCAGGTCGCCGGGGGTCAGGTTCATGACCTTCACCCCTTGGGTGTTGCGGCCCGAAATCCGGATTCCTTCGACGGGCACGCGGATCATGATCCCCTTCTTGGTGATCATCATCAGCTCGTCATCCGGTAGTACCTCTTTGAGGGCAACGATCTCGCCGGTCTTTTCGTTGCGCTTCAGCGTGATGATGCCGCGGCCGCCGCGATGCTGGACGCGGTATTCGTCGAGCTCGGACCGCTTGCCCATGCCCTTTTCGGTGACCGTGAGCAGCGTGGACTTGCGGCGTACCACGACCATGTCGATGACATGGTCTTTCTTATCGAGCTCGATCCCCTTCACGCCGGTGGTCGTGCGTCCCATATCGCGCACGTCTTTCTCGTGGAAGCGAATGCTCATGCCGTGCCCGGTCGCCAGGACGATGTCGTTCTTGCCGTCCGTGACCTGGACGTCGATCAACTTGTCGCCCTTCTCGATGTTGATGGCACGGATGCCGACCGAGCGCGGATTGCCGAATTCCGAGAGCACCGTCTTCTTGACGACGCCGGCTTTGGTCGCGAACAGCAGGAACTGATCCTCCGAGAACTCCCGCACCGGCACCAGCGCGGCGACCTTCTCATCGGGCTTCATTGCCACGCAGCTGAGAATCGGCTTGCCGCGCGCAGACCGCGCTGCCTGCGGGATCTCGTGCACCTTGAGCCAGTAGCACTGGCCCTGCTCCGTAAAGAACATCACATAGTCGTGCGTCGAGGCGATGAAGAGGTGCTCGACCCAGTCGTCTTCCTTTTGATGCGCGGCAATCACGCCCTTGCCGCCGCGCCGCTGCCGACGGTACGCGGAGACCGGCAGCCGCTTGATGTAGCTGGCGTGGGACACGGTGATCACCATGTCCTCTTCCGCGATCAGATCCTCGATCGAGAATTCGCCCTGGTCGGCGACGATCTCGGTGCGTCGCTCGTCGCCGAAGCCTTGCGCCAGCTCCGTCAGCTCTTCCTTCAGGATCTTCATACGGCGCGGTTTGGAGGCGAGGATCTCCTTGCACTCCTTGATGAACTTCCGGACGTCCTTCAGCTCTTCGTCGAGCTTCGTGATCTCGAGGGCGGTGAGCCGCGCCAGCCGCATGTTGAGGATTTCAGCGGACTGTTTCTCGGAGAGCTTGAACCGTTTGCGCAACGCGGCATCGGCTGACGGCGTATCCTTCGATTTCTTGATGATCCTGATCACTTCGTCGATGTTGTCGACGGCGATCTTCAAGCCTTCGAGGATGTGCTCGCGGTCCTGCGCCCGTTTCAGCTCGAACTCGGTGCGCAAGGTGATGACGGTGTGGCGATGCTCGATGAAATGCTGCAGCAGCTCGAGGAGCGTCAGCTCGCGCGGTGTCCCATCCACCAGTGCCAGCATGATGGCGCCGAACGTCTGCTGCATCTGCGTGTGCTTGTAGAGCTGATTGAGCACGACCATCGGGATGACGTCGCGCTTCAGCTCGATGACGAGCCGGATGCCTTCCTTGTCGGATTCGTTCCGGACGTCGCTGATCCCTTCCAGCTTCTTGGCGAGCACCAGATCGCGGATCTGCTCGTGCACGCGCTCCGGGCTCACCTGATAGGGGAACTCCGTCACGACGATCTGCTGCTTGCCGGTCGATTCCTTTTCTTCCGCGATCGCGCGCGCCCGAATCACGATGCGCCCGCGGCCCTTCTCGTAGCACTCCTTGATCCCGTCGCGGCCGTAGATGATCGCCCCGGTCGGGAAATCGGGGCCTTTGATGAACTTCCGGATGTCCTTGATCGAGGCGGTGGGATGATCGACCAGATGCACCACCGCCTGCACGACTTCGCTCAGATTGTGCGGCGGGATGTTCGTCGTCATGCCCACCGCGATGCCCGCCGACCCGTTCACGAGCAGATTGGGCAGACGGCCGGGCAGCACCGTCGGCTCCCGCAGCCGGTCGTCGAAGTTGGGGACGAAGGCGACAGTGTTCTTGTCGATGTCCTCCAGCATCGTCATCGCGACGCGAGTGAGGCGCGCTTCCGTGTAGCGGTACGCCGCGGCGGAGTCACCGTCGACCGAGCCGAAGTTCCCCTGCCCGTCGATCAGCGGATAGCGGAGCGAGAAACCCTGCACCATCCGGACCAGCGAATCGTAGACCGCGATGTCGCCGTGCGGGTGATACTTCCCGAGCACGTCGCCGACGACGGTGGCGGCTTTCTTGTACGGCCGGCCCGGAACGAGGCCGAGCTCGTGCATGGCGTAGAGGATGCGCCGGTGGACGGGCTTCAACCCGTCACGCACATCGGGCAGCGCGCGCTGCACGATGACGCTCATGGAATAGTCGAGGAACGACTCTTTTAATTCGTCTTCGATGAGGCGCGGAAGAATGCGCTCGCGGACGTTCGGACCGGTCATTTAGATCGTATGTATGGGAGGTGTAAGATGATAAAAACTAACTACTTAGATAGTGAAAGACAACTGCGGGGACATGCAAAAAACTATCTGCACAGACGCACCGCGGGCAATGGTTTACGGGTCTCCGGACGAGACTTCCACCACCACTTTTCCCAGCTGTTGTCCCTTAGCGAGTCGCTCGTAAGCCTCCCGCACGCGATCCATCGGATAGACGCGATCCACGATCGGTCTAAGCTCTCCTCTTCCTAACCGTCTCACGATTTCCGCGTACTCGGCTGCGTTCCCCATCGTGGATCCGAGCAGACTCCAGTGATGCCAGAACAGCCGGCGGAGGTCGAGGCTGGCGTGCGGTCCCGAGGTCGCCCCACACGTCACCAGGCGGCCGCCGCGGCGCAGGCAGCGCAGTGAGTCTTCCCACGTCGCCGCGCCGACGGTCTCGACGACCACGTCCACCCCCCGCTTGTTGGTGAGGGCACGCACTTCGGTGGCCACTTTCTGGGTGCGGTGGTTCAGCGTGACATCGGCGCCCAGCTGCTTCGCCGCAGCGAGCTTGGCGTCGTTCGAAGAGGTCACGATCACACGTGCCCCGACGAGCAGTGCGATGCGCATGGCGGTCAAGGACACTCCCCCGCCGATTCCCCAGATGAGCGCCGTCTCTCCCGCCTTGAGTTGTGCCCGCGTCACGACCATGCGCCAGGCGGTCAGCGTCACGAGCGAGAACGCCGCGGCCTCCGCCCAGGTAAGCGGCGGCGAGAGCGTGGGTCCGCGCACCACGTTCTGTACCGGTACGGTCACCAGCTCGGCCATCGTTCCGGGGAGATGCTCGCCCAACAACCGGTAGTTGACGCACAGGGAATGCTCGCCGGCGCGACAGAACTCGCAGGAGTAGTCGGAGATGCCCGGATTGATGAGCACGCGATCGCCAGGCTGCACGCTCGTGACGCCGGGGCCGACCGTCTCGACGATCCCTGCGCCATCCGCACCGACGATGTGAGGAAAACTGCGCACGGTGCCGGGAAGACCGTCGGCGACGAATAGATCGAGATGATTCAATGCCGCCGCGCGGATAGCCACGCGCACTTGTCCCGCCTGGGGAGCGGGCGCGTCAGGAACGTCGGCGATCTCGAGTTTGTCGATTCCGCCGGTGGCGGTGAGAACGCAGGCGCGCAGGGGGGGGCGCCTTAAATCTACGGCCGGAACGTCGGCGTAATCATCTGCTCCGTGCCCATGGCGGGCACGGGTATCGGGGTCCCGGAGCTGACCGGCTGGATGTACACGCGATAGGTGGGATTGCGGCGGTTCTGCGGCTCGGCATTGACGACGAGCGCCACCACGTCGCCCGCGGGCGAGACGGCGAAAGAGGCGATCGCCAGATCGGTGCCGGTGATTGCGGTGGTCGCGCCGGTGGCCAGATCCGCCCGCATGACCTGCTGCACGGTGCGATTGTTTTCCCGCCGCTCGACCAGGTAGGCCAGCGTGCCGTCGCGGAGGAAGCGGGGCTCGGACTCCCGCTGCTGCGGCGAGCGCGTGAATTGCCGCTGATTCGAGCCGTCCCGCGCCATCAGCCAGATATCGGTGTCTTTGTTGCGCGTCGAGACGAACGCGATCGTCTGCCCGTCGGGCGAGATGGTGGGCGAGGAATTGATCGAATCCCGCGTCAACTGGGTGACGCCCGAGCCGTCCACATTGACGGCCCAGATCTGCTGCTTCCCGGCGGCGCGGGCCGAATGGAAGACCAACGCCAGCCCGTCGGGCGTGAACGAGGGCCGGCCGTCGGACTGCGGGTCGTTCGTGACGCGCGTCGACCCGGTCCCGTCCGCATTCATGATGTAGATCTCGGCGTTGCCATCGCGCTGCGAGACGAACGCGATGCGCGAGCCGTCGGGCGAAAAGGCCGGATCGCTCGCCGAGGTCGTGTCCGGCGTCAGCTTGGTGAGCTGTGCAAGGTTCGACCGCTCGATGGCATAGAGCTGGAACTTGCCGGGCGGGTTCGCCCGCGAACTTGCGACGAGGATCTCGCCCACGACGTAGACGTCCGCGGCCGCAGTCTTGCCGCCGGGCGCAGTCGCAGTGACCTTCGCGTGCCCATACCCGGCGCCGGCAACAGTGCCGTCCTCCCCCACGCTCGCGATCTGCTGATTATCGCTGCTCCAGGTGAGGTTGGACGCGGGGCCGAGCACGTTCCCCTGGTCATCGGCGTAGTTCGCGCGCAGCGTGTGCCGTTGATTCAGCCCGATCCCGACGCGCGGCTGGGCGAACTTCACCGAGCCCGCGATTACAGTGACATTCCACGTCACCGCGAGACCGGCGCCCGGGCCCCGGACCGTCAGCTGTGTTTTGCCCACGGCGCGACCCGTCAGCAGTCCGGTCTGCACGTCGAAGCTCGCGATCGCCGGATCCGTCACGCTCCAGCGCAGCGGCGCTTCCGGAACCGGCGTGTTGTCGGAGGTCAGCGCCTGGGCTTCGAACTTCATGGTGCCGGTCAGAGGCACCTGGACTTCGGCCGACGATCGTGGACGGACTGCCAGTTTATCCACGACCCGATGGACCGACACGTCGATGTTCTTGCTCTGCAGCAAGCCAGAGACGGTCAAGATCGCTCTGCCGGGCCCGACGGCGGTGACGACGCCGCCCAGGCTGATACGCGCCACGCTCTGATCACTCGACGCCCATTGGAGCACGAGCGGATTGACCGTCCGGTTGTTCTGCGCGGCGACGATCACATGCAGCGTATCGATCTCGCCGGGCGAAAGCATCAGGGGCGAGCCCTCCCGCACCGTGAACTCCGCCTGCTGGACGACGACCGGCGCGGTCGCGGTGAGCCCGCCACCGCCCGAGACGGTCGCCTGGATCGTGCCCTGACCTGGCGAGAGCGCTACGACGTTTCCGCTTTGATCGACGCTCGCCACGTCCGAGCGGAGCGATGTCCAGACGACAATAACGGGCGCCGCTGGAGAGCCGTCCTCCCGCAACGCCCGGGGGGAAACACGCCAGTTCTCGGAGGGGAGCAAATAGACGACCCCGGGCTCGAGCCGCAGGGCCGCAGCAGGCCCACTGCCGGCCGGTTGCCCGGCAAACGGGTCAGGCCCGGGCGGGGCGGCCGGGGGCGGGGCGGCCGGAGGGGGACCGGGCGGCGGAGCGGGTGCACTACCCCCCGTGACCTGGACCGCGGCCTGGCCGCGCCGCGTGCCCACCCGGGCTTCGATAATGGCGACACCGTTGGCGACCCCGGTGACCGTACCGTTGTTGTCGACCTTTGCGACGTTGACGTTGTTGGACGACCAGATGATGCGGACGGTGGGGATCACGTTGCCGATACGGTCGAACGCCGTGGCGAGCAAACCACTGCGTTCCCCGACGCGAATGGTCACCGTGGGAGGGGCTACCTGGACTTCGGTGACGTTCTGCGCAGCCGCTGCGCCCGGGAGGGAGCACGCGAGCGCGACGATGAATCCGCGTCTAATCATGGCTCGCGAATGTGTGTCAGGCTAAATGCCGTTGTCAAGCCAACTTGTCACAACAGACCGCAACGGCAGAGGCCCAAAACGCGGTATTCCGTGTCACTTGCGAGGTCTGAATCCCGCGGTAAGCTATAGGCCACCCACGACGCCCCCGCACCTACCAGCATAGGAGAAGATCCGATGCTTGAGCAGATGGATGTAACGGAGAGCAGTTGGCCCGGACCGGGGTTCATGGAGCCGATGTTCCCGTCGGCGCCCTCGCCTGCGCCGATGCCATCGTCGATGCCGATGGAAGAGTCGCGCCCATCTTCCAAGCCAAAGGCCAAGAAGAAAAAGAAAGCCGCCAAAAAGAAGGCGCGGCCGAAGGCACGGAAGAAGCCGGCGAAGAAGAAGAAAAAGGCAACCAAGAAGAAACGCCGCCGCTAACAAAGTTCGCTAAGACACCCGCGGGAGCGTCTCGATGAGACGCTCCCGCGGGCCACGTTAGGAGACTCATGCGTTTTCTCTTCTGCGCGTTGCTTCTGACATCCTGTTCAGCTCCCAAAATACCGCTGGGGAATCCGCCCGAGGAAATCGCCGCGATGCTGCAGCGGTCCGCGTCCGACTGGAATCGGGGCGATCTCGCCGGCTTCATGGGCGACTACGCACGTAACTCGCTGACCAGCTACATGGCGGGCGGTCACGTCATGTATGGATGGCAGGCGATGTACGATCGCTATCAAGCGAACTACTTCGCTCCGGGGAAGTCGCGCGACTCGCTCTCGTTTGACGAGCTGCACGTACGCGTCCTGACGCCCGACTTCGCATACGCCACCGCACGATTCAAACTGTCGCGGCGCGACTCGGTGGTCGCGAGTGGGCCGTTTACGCTGGTGCTGCAGAAACAGGGGGATCGGTGGCGGATCCTGCACGATCACACCTCGGCCGATCCTAAATGACGGCCGGACGGCCAGACGGCCGGACGGCCGTCGCACTCGCGCTGCTGCTAGTGCTCGCTGCGTGCAGCAAGGTGGCCGACAAGCTCGGCGTTCAACGTGATCGCGTCATCGCGCTCGAGGGCGCGACGCTCATCGACGGCGCGGGCGGCGCGCCGAAATCGGACGCCCTCATCATCATCCGCAACGGGCACATCGAAACGATTGCCCGCGTCAACGAAATCCCGATTCCCAAGGGTGCCGAGCGCATCAATCTGGCCGGCAAGACCATCATCCCCGGTCTGATCGACGCGCATGCGCACGTGGAACGGTGGGCAACCGGACGGTACGTCGCCTGGGGCGTCACGACGGTGCGCGATCTGCACGGCGGCACCGACACCGTGCTCACGCTCAAGAATGAGTTGAATCTCGGATCGATCCTGGGCCCGCGCATGTTCAGCGCGGGTGCGATGATCGACGGTATACCGACGACCTATCCCAACGCGACGGGCGTCGCCACGCCCGACCAGGCGCGCCGGGCGGTCGATCAACATGCCGTCGCCGGCGTGGACTATCTCAAGGTCTACACGAAAATCACGCCGAGCCTCCTTCGGGCGCTCATCGACGAAGCGGAAAAGCTGCGCCTGCCGGTGGCGGCGCATCTGGGCAAGACCGACGCGTTGACCGCGGCGCGCACCGGCGTCGTTTCGATCGAACACATGGCCGGCGTCGTGCAGGCCGCGACGGGAGATCCCAGCTACGCGACCGCACACAACGACTTCCTGACCGGCTGGACGACCGAAGAAAAGGGATGGGCGAGCCTCGATTCGAGCACCGTCGCCCGCACCGCGCGCGCGCTCGCGCAGACCAGAGTCGCCATCGTGCCCACACTGGTCGTGCACGACATGCTCGCCCGGCTCGACAACCCGATCCTGCTCACGCGACCCGGCATGGAAGACGTGCCCGAGAGCGCGCAGAGCGTCCGCAGCGTGCCCGGCCTGTTGCGCCGCACCGGATGGCGCTCGAGCGATTTCGAGGCGTTCCGGCGCTCGCGCCGGCGGCAGGATCAGTTCGTGCGCGAGTACAAGCGCGCCGGCGGCGCGATTGCGGCCGGATCGGACGCCGCGAATCAGCTGCTCATTCCGGGGTATTCGTTGCATGAGGAGATGTCCCTGCTCGTCGCCGCCGGGCTGACGCCGCTCGAAGCGATCACGGCCGCCACGCGCCGCGGCGCGCAGCTGTTGCATGCCGATTCGCTCGGCATCCTCGCGCCTGGAAAAGTCGCCGACCTGGTCGTGCTCAACGGCAACCCTGCCGGCAACATCGGGGCGACGCGCAACATCGCGATGGTCATGATCCGCGGCCGGATGATCCGGCCGGACTCCCTGAGGGCGACATGGAAATGAGATCGCGGCTCGGCTTGCTCTTCCTCTTATCTGTCATCGCCTGCGACCGGGGGCCTGCGCCGCCCGGGGGGCGGCCCTACGACCTGATCCTCAAGGGCGGCTGGATCGTGGACGGCAGCGGCAATCCGCGCTACGCCGGTGATGTGGCCATCAACGGCGACCGCATCGCCGCGGCGGGATACCTCGGCGCCGCGCAGGCGCGCGACACGATCGACGTGACGGGCCTGGTGGTCGCTCCCGGATTCATCGACATGCTCGGCCAGTCCGAGGGGTCCGTGCTGATCGACAATCGCGTGCTCAGCAAGATCAGCCAGGGCATCACGACCGAGGTCACTGGTGAGGGGGGCTCGGTCGCGCCGCTCACAGACCTGCTGGTGATGGATGATTCGGCGTGGATGAAGAAGTACAAGGTGCAGGAGGATTGGCGCGACCTGAACGGATACTTCGCGCATTTGGCGCGGACCGGGAGCGCGGTGAACATCGCGACGTTTGTAGGCGCCACCCAGGTCCGTCTCGCGGTCGTCGGCAAGGAAGACCGCCACGCGACCCCGGAAGAACTGGCGCACATGGTGGCGCTCGTCGACACCGCCATGGAGCAGGGTGCGCTGGGCGTCTCGACCGCGCTCGAGTATGCGCCCGCGATCTACGCTCCGACCGAGGAGGTCATCGCGCTTGCGAAAGCGGCCCGGCGTCACGGCGGCGTGTATGCGACTCACATGCGCAACGAGGGCGGCCAGATCGACCAATCCCTCGATGAGACGTTCCGGATCGCCCGCGAAGCCGACATCCCCGCCGAGATCTGGCACCTCAAGGTGTCCGGCCGGCGCAACTGGGGCCGGATGCCGCATGTTCTGGCGCGGATCGACTCGGCACGCGCAGCGGGGCTCGACGTCACGGCCGACCAGTATCCGTATCTCGCCGGGGCGACCTCGCTCGACGCGTCCGTCCCGGCCTGGGCTCACTCGGGCGGGAACGATTCGTTGATCGCGCGCCTCCGCGATCCCACCATCCGGGCGCGACTCCGCGCCGAGCTGCTTGCGGCGCCCCAAATCACGGACCGGTTCTACCGAGCCACCGAAGGGCCGCAGGGCGTCATCGTATTCCCCTTCGAAGACTCGCTGCATTACCTCCAGGGGAAGCACCTGTCTGAGATCGCGGCGCAGCGCCATCGCGACCCCATCGAAGCAATGTTCGACTTGATTATCGCCGATCGTGCGCGCAGCGGCGCGATCTATTTCATTATGAGCGAGCCCGACGTCCGCGCCGCGATGCAGCACTGGTGGGTTGCTGTGAACACCGATGCGAGCGGCGTCGCCCCCGACGGCCCATTCGGCAACGAGGGCACGCACCCGCGCGCCTACGGTTCGTTCACGCGCATCCTCGGCCGTTACGTGCGTGACGAAAAGCTCATGACCCTCGAGTTCGCGGTGCGCAAGATGACGTCGCTCGCCGCGCAGCGGGTCGGCCTGGCCGATCGCGGCCTCGTGCGGCCGGGCATGTACGCCGACATCACGGTGTTCGACCCGGCGACAGTGATCGATCGCGCGACGTTCGAAAAGCCGCACCAGACCTCGGTCGGCATCGAGTACGTGTTCGTGAATGGGCAGATGGTATTGAAGAAGGGGCAGATCACGAACGCACGTCCGGGCCGGGGGCTCAGGGGTCCGGGATACCGCCCGGCGCGGTAATGTGACGCTCGGAAAGCTGGTCCTCGCCTGGATACTTGTCGGCGCATGGTTCGGAGTCGCCACGTTCGCAACAGCTTTACTGGCGGCGAGGGTGGCGAACTCTTTGGGCGATGGGATCTTGGTTGCGGTACCGACTGGGTTGCTCAAGTTGCGTCTCGGCGAGGCTGGGCTGCTTACCTTGATCGCTTCGCTGTGGTTTGATTCGCTTGGTAGTGGAGAATGGTGGCTCCTGTTTCTGCTGATCGGCGCATTGGCCGGACTGCCGGTGTGGTTTCGATCCCAATCAACTGACGAACCGACGCGCGCCCGAATCGCGACCAGTATCGCCGATCTCGCCCGCTATGTAGTCGCGGGCGGGCTGCTCGCCTGGCGACTTTCGTAGCTATCTTCGCAGGACACATGACAACGATTCGACTGACTGCGCTTTCGCACGGCGCCGGCTGAGCCTGCAAGCTCGGCCCTGCCGAGTTGGCGCAGGTCTTGCGCCACGTGCCAACAATTAAGGATCCACGCATCCTGGTCGATGCTTCGACGCGGGACGACGCCGCCGTCTACCAGTTGACGCCGGATCGCGCCATCGTCGCCACGGTGGACTTCTTCACGCCGATCGTGGACGACGCGTACGACTTCGGCCGCATCGCGGCCGCGAACGCGTTCTCGGACGTGTACGCGATGGGCGGCACGCCGCTACTCGCGCTCAACCTGGTCGGCTGGCCGCGCGACAAGTTGCCCTACGAGCTGTTGGGCGACGTGCTGCGCGGCGGCGCCGACATCGCCAAAGAGGCGGGCGCCTTCGTGCTCGGCGGCCATTCCGTGGACGATCCCGAGCCGAAGTACGGCATGGTCGCGATCGGGGAGGTGCATCCCCACCGCATCGTCACGCTCGCACGCGCGCGCGCCGGCGACGTGCTCGTCCTGACCAAGCCGATCGGCACCGGCGTGCTGACAACCGCCTTGAAGCGGGATTTCGCCACGGCGGCCGAGATCGGCGCGGCAGTCCAGTCGATGGCGACGTTGAACGCCGGCGCGGCACGCGCGATGCGAGCCACAGGCGGCGGCGTGCACGCCGCGACCGACGTGACCGGATTTGGCTTGCTGGGCCACTTGCATAACATGCTGGCCGCCAGCGGGCTGGCGGCGGAAATCGTTGCGGCATCCGTCCCGCTGCTCCCGAATGCCGTCGAGCTCGCCGAGCGCGGCGCGATTCCGGGCGGGACCACACGCAACCGCGACGCGCTGGCCTCTGAAGTAAAGTTTGCCGCCCAAGTCGCGGAGCCGATTCGCGTCCTGCTGTTCGACGCGCAGACGTCGGGTGGCCTCTTGATCGCGGTGGATCCCGATCGCGCTGGCGCGCTGGTGGCGGCGTTGGAGCGGGAGGGGACGCCCGCCGCCGCACGGATCGGCCGCCTCACGCGCGGCGTGGCCGGCGCGATCACGGTGACTTGAAATGCGCGGTCCCTCCCCGGCGATTCCCGAGTACCGTTCGCTGACGCCCGAGGCACTCGACGCGCTCGAGCGGGCCGTGCGCGAGCGCCGGCGGGTAGCGCTGCGGCGTCGTGGCACCGAATATGTCGTGGTGGCTCAGCGCCTCGAGACGAGTGGACGCGACGACATACTGGTTGGCCGGCTTCCCATGACCGGCGAGCCGCTCACGTTCCGGCTGCGCGACCTGGAGAGCTTCGCGGTGCTCCCCTAAGCACCGTCATCCCCCCCGTGTTCACGCGCCTGCTCGTGGGTCTGGACGGCAGCCCCAACGCCGACGAAGCGCTGGAGCAGGCCGTCCAGCTCGGCCTGCGGTTCAAGGCCAAGCTGGTGGTCGCGCACATCAGGGAGACGCACAGCATCGCCCGGCGCGCCTCCGACTCCAGCGAGCTGCTGCAGCGGGCGGAGGAGCGCGTCAAGGACGCCGGGCTCCAAGTGGAGACGGTCCTTAAGCATGGCAGTCCCGACACCGAGTTGGCGGTACTCGCGCGCGACGTCGACACGGTGCTCGTGGGTCGCCGGGGCCGATCATCGCCGGCCGATGTTCTCGGCAGGACTGTCACGTCGCTGATTCGCATTGCGGAACGGTCGGTCATCGTCTGCGCGAGCAAACCATCGCCGATGCAGTCGTGCGCGATCGCCTACGACGGCAGGGAAACGGCGCAGCGCGCGCTCGCCCTCGTTGCGCGCTTCGCGAGCGTCACGCGCAGCACGGTGCACGTGATCCATGCGACCGTCGATCCAACCATCGGCACCATGGTCATCGGCGAGGCGGAAGCCGTGCTGTCACTGGAAGGCGTCAAGTTCGTCACGCACCTCGAGCCCGGCACGCCGGGAGCGGCGGTGGCGCGCGTCATCGAGCGCACAAAATGCGACGCCCTGTTCGCCGGAGCGCACATCGGCTCCGGACGTCGCAGTGACGTGACGGTCTCGCACGCCGAGGAGATTCTGCTGCACACCGATATCCCGGTGGTCATTCAGCCATGACCACGCCGTTTGTGCTCGTGCATGCGGACGAGAGCTGCCTCGGCAACGATTCCACGAAGCCGAGCCGCGGCGGGAACGCGGCATTGATCGAGGCGCCGGCGGGGGACAGCGTCGCGCGGTGGGATTTCTACGAATGCTCGCCCCAAACGACGAACAACAAGATGGCGCTGGCGGGCGCCATCGCCGCGCTGGAATGGATTCGCCGCCAATGGCGCCACGCGATGGTGCATTTCGTCTCCGATTCCGAATATCTGGTCAAAGGGATGAGGGAGTGGCGCAAAGACTGGAAGGGGCGCGGCTGGCGCCGCAAAACGGGCGCGCTCGAGAACGCCGAGCTCTGGCAGAAACTCGATCAGGTCGATGCCGCGCATACGGTGGAGTGGCGCTGGGTCCGGGGACACAACGAGCACGTCAAGAACGAGTACGCGAACGCGCTCGCGATCCGCGCCGCCGATCAGCAGGAGCGCTCCAACGGCTTGATTCCATCCGGCTTCGATACGTGGCTCGGGCAGCAGCGGGCCCGCGGCAAATACCTGGAGTTCGATCCCGACAAGGAGCTGCATGAGCGCAGCAAGTAGGGACCACCTGGCAGCCGCCGATCCCTCGCTTCCCGTCGATCGGATACCGCTCTACGAGGTGTACATGCGCATGGCCGAGGAGCTGGCCAAGCGCTCGACCTGCGTGCGCCTGCAGGTGGGCACGGTGGTCACCGACCAGCGGCTCGAGAACGTCCTCGCGATCGGCTACAACGGCAACGCGCGCGGCCTCCCCAACAAATGCGACTCGGCGGTGCCCGGCAACTGCGGCTGCATCCATTCGGAGATGAATGCGCTGGTGAAGGCGCCGGGCAACGTCCGCGACAAGGTCGTGTTCGTCAGCGCGTCGCCGTGCGTCATGTGCGCGAAGTTGATCATCAACTCCGGCGTCACTCACGTGTTCTACCGCAAGGCGTATCGCGATCCCTCGGGCGTCGAAGTCCTGCAGCAGGGCGGCGTCGTACCCGTCCTCTACGACCGCTGGATAAATGCCTGGAGAAACGGCGCGTAACTGATGGATGAGCTCGACCGTCTCTTCGGCCTGCTCGTCGCGGCGCTCGCGCGCGATACCCGGGTCGCGGTGCCTTTCCCCGCCTCCGATGTGTACGAGCGGCTCGTCCCGTACCGCTCCAACCGGTCACAGCTGAACGTCGCGACCCATCAGGACTACGAGATGGCGGTGCTCCGGCTGCTGGCCGGCGAGCGCAACTACGTGCAGCTCGAGCCGGAGACCGTGCGCGAGGCGATGCAGCGTGAGATCGCGACCATCAACCCGGATCCCGCGTACTTCCGCAGTTTCCCTGACGCCCAAGTGATGGTGAACGGCCGCGCCGCCGAGCGAGTACTGCTCGCCGATCGTGCGTACGCGCCCCCGTCGTCCGCGGACGACGACGATGAAGAGCTCGTGGATACAACAGGCGAGAATCCGGTTCCCATGCCGTTCGCTCCACCCACGGCGTTCCGAGCGCCCGTGGTGAAGCCCAAGGACGGGCTCTCGTCGAATCAATGCGAATACTGCGGCGGCGTGCTCCCCACGAATCGAGAGGCGCGCTTCTGCCCGCACTGCGGGCAGCCGCGTGAAGGCGATCTGCGGTGCCAGGGCTGTAGCAACGAGCTGGACGTGGGCTGGGCCTACTGCCTCTCGTGCGGCCGTCCGACAGGGTTTGAGTGAAGCACCGCATCGCGGTAATTGCCGGCGATGGCATCGGGCCCGAGGTGATCGAAGCCGCTATCCCGATTCTCGACCAGGTAGCTACACGACACAACTTCGGTCTTACGTGGGAACGCCTGCCGTTTTCCGCCGATCACTATCTCAAGACGAACGAGACTTTGCCCGACGCCGCGTTTCGGCATCTGCGCGACGACGTCGACGCGATCTTCCTTGGCGCGCTCGGAGACCCGCGCGTGCCCGGCAACGAGCACGCGCGCGACATCCTGCTAGGCCTGAGGTTCAAGCTGGATCTGTACGTCAATTTCCGTCCGGTACAGCTGCTGCATCCCGACCTCTCGCCGCTGCGCAACCCGGGGTCGATCGACTTCGTCATTTTCCGCGAGAATACCGAGGGCCAATACCTCGGCCGCGGCCGCTCGTCGGGTGACGAGCACGTCGCCGAGGAAGTGAACACCGGCAAGGGCGTCGAGCGGATCATTCGCGCAGCTTACGCCTGGGCCGATACCCACGGCAGGCGCCGCGTCACCATGAGCGACAAGTCGAATGCGATTCCGACGCACCGCGTCTGGCAGGATCGGTTCAAGGCGCTGGCGCAGGAATACCCGCACATCACGCCGGAGCACCGGTACGTGGACGCGCTGGCGCTTGAGCTCGTCCGTGAACCCCAGCGCTTCGAGGTCATCGTCACAAACAACCTGTACGGCGACATCCTGTCCGACCTCGGCGCCGGCCTGGTAGGCGGCCTCGGGATCGCCGCCAGCGCCAACCTCCATCCCGGATCTCGGCACGGCCTGTTCGAGCCGGTGCACGGTTCCGCACCTGCCCTTGCCGGGAAGGGGATCGCCAACCCGATTGCCGCAGTGTTGACCGGAGGTTTGATGTTTGAGCACCTTGGCTACCCGGAGGCCGCTGCGGACCTCAAGCTGGCCGTTCGGAAGCTCCTGGCGAGCACAAACCGGCCGCACGACCTGGGTGGTACAGCGAGCACGGCAACCGTGGCGGAGGACCTCGCCAACCTCGTTTGACCCCTGGTTGACATCTCGGGCACTCATTGATTGTGTCTAGGTAGGAATTAATTCCCACGGGCAAGAGGGTGGTGTGCCGCCACTGCCGCTGGCCAAGATCCTCAACGTCGCGCTCCCCTCATTAGCGGGTGAAGCACGTGCGGTCGTTGACGTCCTGGCTTGCAAGAATGGCCTGCTCCCGCCCGCCGGGGACGTCGCCACCTTCCTGGGACTCCGTACTCGCCATCAAGTCGCCCGTACGCTCCGCCGCGCCAGCCTGCCACCGCTGGAGGAGCTGGCCGCGTGGACTCGACTGTTCTATTGGGTGCTGCAGTGGGAGCAAACCGGGGCGTCGTTGTTGGCTTTGGCCCGTCAATCACATCTGGAACCCGCAACCTGCTACCGCCTGGTGCGCCGGCTGATGGGGCAGCCGTGGTCGCGCGTACGGCGCGGCGGCATCGCCGGAGCGCTCCTGCACTTTCGCACGACCTGGAAAGACAGCGGCATGCACCAGCTGGCGCTGCAGCCATATCTCCAGGCAGCGGCTCGGCAGGAAGCGGCCGGTGACTTTAGACGCGAATTGAACATCCGTGCCGTGCGCCAGCCTCCGCGCCCCGTCGCCGATCCGCTGGGCCGGCCGCGCGGTGTGCTCGCCTCGCGACTGAGGATTGCCGGCTATCCGTTCGACGTGGCGATCGCACCCGATGGCACCGCCTGGCTGACGCGGCTCCACGCCGCCGTACTCGAGCGGTTGCAGCTACAGCCGCTGGCGTCCACCGGCGTCATTCGCGTCGGCGTCGCTCCGACCCGCGTGATCTTGGCGCCGTCGGGCGAGCGCGCGTGGGTGACCAATCAGTTCACCAAAGACGTCGCGGTGGTCGATCTTGCCTGCCGGCGGCGCACCGGCTCCATCGCGATGGAGGGCGATCCGCTCGGCGCAGTGCTGTCGCCGGATTCACGGACGCTCTACGTCACGACCAATCTCGATCGGCTCTCTGTTTGCGCGCTCACCGACAATGGCGGACGAATCGTTCGCTCAGCTCCCGTGCCGCAGGCGTGCACCGAGTTGGCGATCCATCCCACGGGTAATCGCCTGTATGTCCCCACATGGAAAGCCGGCAACATCCTCGAGCTCGACGCGCGGAGTCTTTCGGTCACGCACCGCTACGAGGTGGGCGGGCAGCCCTTGGGCGTCGCGCTCTCGACCGACGGCCTGCGTCTCTACTGTGGCAACGAACACGGCTGGATCGATCTCGTGTATTTACCAACCGGGAAAATTGTGCGACGATCCTTCGACACTCCGGTGGACGAAGTGGCGCTTACGCCCGACCAGAATGTCGTCTACACGAGTCTCCGGACGGCCGGACGGATCACAATGGTGGACGCGCATTCGCTGGCATGTGTAGGGACGCTCGAGACCGGTGGCCTACCCCGCCACATCGCCTTCGATGGACTTGGCAACGTCGCGATCGTAGCCAACGAGGCCGGATGGGTTGACCTCGTGCGGTAAAAGCGAACATCGTGCGCTGTAGTGAGCGGCGGATGGGGAACAACCCCGTCCGCCGCTCGTGTTTTCGCATGATGACCTACCGTCGCATCCGCTGCAGACCCATATTCCGCCCACTTATGATGGAGTTGCACCCATGAAGACTCAGGGCGCCACAAAGGACGTCGTCTTCCTGTCCGGGGTTCGGACGGGATTTGGCGCGTTCGGCGGCTCTTTGAAGGACCTGTCCGCCATCGACTTAGGCGCGGCGGCGTCCCGCCACGCGATCCAGCGCTCCGGTGTTCCCGCGGGCGATTTCGGACATACAGTTTTCGGCAACGCGCTGCAAACGTCGGCCGACGCGATCTATATGGCCCGCCACGTCGGACTCAAGGCCGGCTTGCCGATCGAAACGCCGGCCGTCACGGTCAACCGGCTGTGTGGGTCGGGGTTTGAGGCGATCACGCAGGGCGCGCAACTGATTCTGCTTGGCGAAGCGGACGCAGTGTTGGCCGGCGGTGCCGAGTCGATGAGCCAGGCGCCGCATGTCGTGCGCGGCGCGCGCTGGGGGCTGCGACTGGGACCGGCCCCGCTCGAAGATCTCCTCTGGGAGTCGTTGAAAGACCCGCAATGCGGCCTCTCCATGGCCGAGACCGCCGAGAGCCTGGCCGAGAAGTACAAGCTCACGCGCAAAGAAGTCGATGAAGTGGCGGTCGCGTCGCAGCGGCGCGCCAAGCAGGCGTGGGACGCCTGCGCGTTCCAGGACGAAGTCATTCCCGTCACGATCAAAGTGAAGGGAAAGGAAGCCGAGTTTCGCGCCGACGAGCATATGCGGCCTGAAACGACACTCGAGATTCTCAGCGGGCTGAAGCCCTACTTCAAGAAGGACGGGCTCGTCACGGCCGGAAACGCCTCCGGCATCTCCGACGGCGGTGCAGCGACGGTCCTGGCGAGCGAGGAATACGCGAAGGCCCACGGGTTGATGCCGCTCGGCCGCTTGGTCGCGTGGGCCGTCGCCGGCGTCGAGCCCAAACACATGGGCATCGGGCCCGTGCCGGCAGCCCGCAAGGCGCTCGCGAAAGCGAACATGAAACTCGAACAGATGGATCTCGTCGAAGTGAACGAAGCATTCGCGCCGCAATATCTCGCGGTCGAGCGCGAGCTCGACCTGGACCGCGCGCGCACCAACGCGTGCGGCGGTGCGATCGCGATCGGGCACCCGCTCGCGGCCACCGGCACCCGCATCACGATTCATCTGCTGCACGCGCTGCGGCGGGAGAAGAAGCGGTTCGGACTGGGCTCGGCATGCATTGGTGGAGGTCAGGGGGCGGCCGTGATCGTCGAAGCGTTGTGAGCGACATACTCGTCGGGGCGATCGGTTTGATTGCCCTCTACCTGTTTTCGGGTCTGCGCGTGCTGCGCGAATACGAGCGCGGCGTGTACTTTTTGCTCGGCCGGCTGCGGCCCACGAAGGGGCCGGGGCTGATCTTTCTCCCTCCGGTGCTGGCGCGGATGCAGAAGGTGTCGCTCCGCGTGATGGCCATCGACGTCCCGCCCCAGGACGTGATCACGCGCGACAACATCTCGATCAAGGTCAATGCCGTCCTGTACATGCGGGTAAGGTCCCCCGACAAAGCGGTCGTGGGCGTGGAGAACTATCTCTACGCCACGAGCCAGCTCGCGCAGACGACGCTGCGGTCGGTGCTGGGGGAGACCGAAATGGACGAGCTCCTCGCCAACCGGGACAAGATCAATGCGATCCTGCGCCAGACGATCGACACGCGCACCGAAGACTGGGGCATCGAGGTCTCCGCCGTCGAAGTAAAGGACGTGGACCTCCCGCCCGAGATGAAGCGCGCGATGGCCCGCCAGGCCGAAGCGGAGCGCGAGCGTCGCGCCAAGGTGATCAACGCCGAGGGCGAGCTGCAGGCGGCGGAGAAGCTCGCGCAGGCCGCGCACATCATCGGCAAGGAGCCCGCGGCCATTCAGCTGCGATACCTGCAGACCGTCAACGAAATCGCGTCAGAAAACAACTCGACCACGATCTTTCCGATCCCAATCGACCTGTTCCAGGGCTTCATGGAGCGCTTGGCACCGCAGGCCAGTGATTCGGGCAGTCGTGCGCTTCCCGAGCGCACTGCGGGCGAGCGTCTGCCGGCGCCGCGCCACAAGGGGAGAGCCAAGGTCTGATGGGTAAGGCAGGAGACGGAGACCTCATCAGTCGTGAGGCGCTGGAGCGCATCATCAAGCGCGCCGCCGAGCTGCAGGCCGGAGAGCACGACGTCGGCGACGGTCTCACGAACAACGAGGTCCTGGCGCTCGGGAAAGACGTCGGCATTCCGGACCGCCATCTGCGCCAGGCCATGCTCGAGGAGCAGACGCGCGTTGCCCCCGAGGTCGCGACCGGGACGTGGGCGTGGCTCACCGGTCCCCGTTCGATTGTGGCGTACCGCGTCGTTCCCGGCGATCGCGCGGCGGTCGAGCGCGAGCTGAGCCGGTGGATGATAGAGGAAGAGCTGTTGCAGCCCAAGCGGCATTTCGCCGACCGCACGTCGTGGGAGCCCAAGGCGGGCGCATTCGCGTCGATTCAGCGCGCGCTGGCGGGAAGACGGCGCTACTCGCTCGCACAGGCCGGCGAGGTGACGGCGCAGGTCGTGCAGCTCGAGCCGGGATTCTGCTTCGTGCGACTCGAGGCGAACGTCCGCCAGCAGCGCACCAAGCGGATCTCCGGCGCGACAGTCCTGGCGGTCCTGGGCTGGGGAATGACCGGTGCGGTCGCACTCATCGCTCCCGCGCTCGCCCTGGCGCAGGTGTTGATGCTCGTGCCGGGTGTCGGGCTGACGGCGGGAGGCGCGATGGTCGCGCGCACCTACCGGGGCGCAAACGAGCGCCTGCAGGTCACATTGGAGCAGGCGCTCGACCGGCTCGAGCGCGGAGACATTCGCTCCTCCAGCCAGGGCATCTTGCCGGGAGCGTCGCAGACCTTCGCCCGAATCGCCGAAGAGGTACGCAAGGCATTCGAGACTCCCCCCCCCGCGAAGCCCAAAACCCGGAGCTGAGGAATTGGCGGACATCCAGCGCGTCGGAGTGCTCGGCTGCGGCTTGATGGGCAGCGGCATCGCCCAGGTCGCGGCGACGGCAGGATACGAGACGATCGTGCGCGACGTCTCCAAGGAGATCCTCGAGCGGGGCCGTGCCGGTATCGAGAAGTCGCTCGCCAAGCTGGTCGAAAAGGGCAAGCTCCAGCCCGCCGATCGTGACGCCGCGCTCAAGCGGCTGACGTTCACGACCGTCGTCGCGGACCTCGGTAAAGTGGACATCGTGATCGAAGCGATCACCGAGGACCTGGCGCTCAAGAACGCGCTCTTCCAGGAGCTCGACGGCTTGTGCGCCGCCGGGACGATCTTCGCCTCCAACACGTCGAGCCTGACGATCGCGGAAATGGCCGGCGCCACGAAGCGCGCCGACCGCTTCGTGGGGCTGCACTTCTTCAATCCAGTGCCGCTGATGGTGCTCGTGGAGGTCGTCCGCACCATCACGACGTCCGAGCAGAGCTTCAAGCGCGCCTTTGCGTTCGCGGCTTCGCTGGGCAAGGAGCCCGTCGCCGCCAAGGACAACTCCGGCTTCATCGTGAATCTGTTGCTCGTTCCCTATCTGCTCGACGCGATCCGCGCCGTCGAGCGTGGCGTGGGCACCGTGCCCGACATCGACAAGGCGATGCAGCTCGGCTGCGGCTACCCGATGGGTCCGCTGACGCTGCTCGATCTCGTCGGCATCGACACGACGCACCACATCGCCGAGATCATGTTCAAGGAGTACCGCGAGGCACGGTACGCACCGCCGCCGTTGCTCAAGCGCATGGTGCTCGCGGGGATGTACGGCAGAAAATCCGGCAAGGGCTTCTACGATTACTCGTCCAACCCACCCACCGTCAGTAACCTGGGGCTCTAATGTTCGGCTACGACGCTGCGCGCTGGCACGCGGTTCTCAACGATCTTCCCGCGGCACTGCTCTTCGTCGCGGTATTGTTCGATATCGCTGCGGCCGTGACGAAGCGTGAATCGCTCATGTGGGCGAGCATCTGGACGCTTTGGGCCGGCGTGATCGGCGGATGGGCGGCGGTCGTCGCCGGAAAAGTCGCGTCGAACACCATCGAGCATGGTGAAGCGATTCACGAAATCATGGAAAAACACGAGCACATGGCGCTGCTGACGATGGCGGTGTTTACGGTCGTGCTCGCCTGGCGTCTGTTCCGGCGTTTTCAGATGCCGGCGCAGGAGCTCGCGTACACACGCATGCTGAGCATCGTGGGACTCCTCGGATTGGTCTGGACCGGTGTGCTCGGCGGCAGGCTCGTGTTCCAGCACGCGGCCGGCATTCCGTCCAAGGTGCTCCAGGCCGAAATCGAAAATCGGGCGGAAGGACACGAGCATCAGCCCGGTGAGGAGCACGAGCACGGAACGATGGACAGCACCAAGACCGACACCACCAAGACCACGGCACCGCACACTCACCCGCCGGGCACGCCGCCACACTCGCATTGATGCGTGGGTCGTGCGCTGTGCATCGAGCGTGGGCATTCGTCCTGGTGCTCGGAGCATGCACGCCGGCCACGACACGCCCGTCGTTCGCTCCACTGCCTGAAGCCCTGCGCGCGGTGATCAATGCACCCCCCACACGCCTCACTGCCGTGGCGGATTCCTTACTCCGCGCCGATAGGGTTCCCGTGCATTTCGTGAGCGTGCTCGATGCATTCCTCGAAACGGGCGAATTCGCCGGTACCTATCGCCTGCGGCTCTGGGCCGATCCCGATGTGCCCGGCAAGGCGCGCGTGACGATTGAAGCGGTCTATCGCCCTTTTGAAGACCCGTCGCGCACGCGACGAGATCTCGAGCGCGCCGCGCCGCCCGGCTCGCCCGGTCAGCTCCGCGCGCAGCAGCTTCTCGCCGTGTTAAAGGACAAGCTTGGAGTCACGACCTACTAGCCTCCGGCAGAGCCTCGGCGCCCTCGA
>Ga0137388_10000087_pt1 | contig 53430 bp, 48 predicted proteins | sample 15con2h14AmetaG_FD_104644 | JGI IMG/M metagenome (GOLD analysis project Ga0137388, IMG submission 104644) | Vadose zone soil microbial communities from Angelo Coast Range Reserve, California, USA - 15con2h1.4A metaG | ecosystem: Environmental > Terrestrial > Soil > Vadose zone > Saprolite...
AGCAGTTGCCGGGCGAGCCGCCCCGATCCGAGCACCAACACCCAGCGCAGGTTGTAGCCTCGCCGGCGCAGCTCCTGCAGACCCTCCTTGAATGCGAACCGAACCAGCGATACCCCGACAAATGCCAGGCCAGCGAAGATCAGCAACGCTAGGCGCGAGTAGCGGCTCTCGCGAAAGAAGTAGGTGATCGACACCAGCAGCAGCGCGCCGATCAACGTGGCCTTGAAAACCCCGAAGATTTCATCAAGCGCGCTTTTTTGTCGCTGCGGCCGATACAGGCCCACTGTGCGAAGGCAGAGCGGCCAGAGAATGCAGGCCATCGCGCCTACGATCAGCGTCTCCCGGAGAGGCGGTAAACCGCCTGGATATGGGAACTTCTTTGGAGAACCGAACCGGATGGCGTAGGCAGCCCCAAACGCCGCCGCTACCATGACGGTATCGAGCACCATGCGCAGAAGACTGAACAGCTGGTGATGGCGCTTGAACATCCCTCGGTATCGCGGCCCTACCGCTTTGGGCTAGTACCAAGAACGGCGGCCCGGCACAAGGAAAGAGCCCGAACCTGTTCGTCAACGCTCCAATCGTCGCATCAGCTTTCGCGCCAACAAAAGGAGTTGTGGCCTGTTTGACAGCGCCTTTCGGATCGGGCGCTTTGCTGCCTTGGCCAAACGAATCGTGAGTGGAACGCTGCCCTGTGGGCCAATCACGCGGTTGTGGGTTGCGTAGAACCACTTGTATTCCTGGTCGCCGATCAGGAAGTTGAACTCGAGATCTCGACGCCGCCAACTCTCGGCGAGGAGCGCCTCGAGCAGAAGCGCGCCCGGTGAATACGTCGAGTGCTGCGGGTCGTACGCTGCCACCCACGAGTAAAACGTCCGATCCGCAAGAGCTCCTAAATGTACCGCCAGCAACCGACCGCCAGCCGAGATTGACGAGGCGATGACCAGTTCCTTGCGAAGCAGCTCTCGAAAGAAGCGAACGTGGTCGGGATTGGCGAACAAGTCTCTCAAACCCGTGCGCACATACTGAGCCGATTTCCATTGAATGCATTGATCGAAGACCTCGGGGCGGGTATCGCTCAAAACGATCGACAGAGCGCCCAGGGTGTTCTCCAGGCCCCGCTGTTTGCGCAACGACTCGCGCTTCAGATTCTTTCTGCGACTGGCGACCAGCGCTTCAAAGGCGGCCCAGTCTGGAAACTGACCCCAATGGATGAACGGCGCTGGTTCAACGTCTATCCTTCCGCCGCCGGGAGACCGACGGTCCGCCGGGATGATCTCCAATACCGTATTCGGAATGTATGCCAGCTCTTTGAATCCCTTGATGGGCGGATTTGACAGCGGCTCGAGAAAGTCGAGAAATGGCCAGGTGGTGATCACCTCCTTGTTGTCGAGCGCCAGCAGGCGAAAGTAGTTGCCACCCGTTCGAAAAATCTCGATCGCGCGCACCCGGCCGGGGAAATAGATGTCCGCGACCGTGTCCAGGTAGATGTCGCTCGCGAAAAGGTTCATCGGCGCGGTTCGTCCTGACTTGCCGGTGGCAGACCTTCTAGCTGCTCAGGCGGTCAATTTCACTGGGTTCTTCGGGACCGGTCCCAGGACCCGGTCCGATTGGCCGCTGACGCCCCGCGACAACCGGATGACAGTGGCGTCAACTCCACTTAACTGGTAAATCGAAATCGTCAGTTTTCTTGCGGATACCGGTGGAATGAGGGGGATTTTGCCTGAACGTCTACACCAACGCTCGATAGGACTTTGAATGAACAACGGCGTTCCAGCGCGATACCAACAGTTTCTCCAGGGCAAATACTTCCCAGCCCTCGATGGGCTTCGCTGCTTCAGCATCATTGCAGTGATCTGGCACCGAACCGCGCCCCACGGAAAAGAGGGACTGCTCGCGAAGGGCTATCTGGGCGTGGAGCTGTTCTTTACGATCAGCGGGTTTTTGATCACCACGCTTTTGCTCCGCGAGCTTCGTGAGAACGGTCGAATCTCGCTACCCAACTTCTATGCTCGAAGGACGCTGCGGATTTTCCCGCTCTATTACACGGTGCTTGCAGTCTACGTGTTGTTGGTTTGGCGGCTCGAGCCGAACTCTCCGGCTGGGCAGCAGTTCTTTAGGAACCTGCCCGCTTTTCTGACCTACACGTACAACTGGATCCACACCGAAGACTTGCACGGCCCGAATCGAATCATTTTCTTTTTCGCTTGGTCTTTGGCGACCGAGGAGCAGTTCTACCTGGTTTGGCCATGGGTGGTCCGGTTCGCCCGTAAGTGGCAAACACCGGTTCTGATCCTGATCGCCGTGCTTCTTGTTCACGCAGGAGCGGTTTGGGGGGTCTCGGAGGGCTATCTCAACGCACGGCACCTGTGGGTTCGAATTTTGCTGGAGATTGCGGCGCCAATCGTGTTTGGATGTTTGGCAGCGTACGCGCTCGATCGACCTGCTGGATTCCGAACTGCCTATTTGCTCGTGGGGCAATGGTGGAGCGCCCCACTATCTGCGGTGCTGTTGATTCTCGGCTTGGCGTTGCCGGGCACCCCGATGATTCTCGTTTATTTGGCGATGGCATACCTGGTCGCGGCTTGCTGCATCCGATCGGACCATCCCCTGCGTGCAGTCTTCGCAAACCCGGTGGTGCGCTACATTGGTGCGATCAGCTACGGAATGTACCTTCTGCACATGTTGGCCAACAACGCCGCACGAAGAATTGCTCCCGGCCTAGGTGGCGCCGCAACCTTCGTGATTACCGTGGTGGTCGCGATTGGACTAGCGAGTGCCAGCTACCAACTGTACGAGCGTCGTTTCTTGAAGCTGAAGGAGCGCTTTGGCGGTCGTGCGAGATCACCTGGGTCGCTCTCTACCCTTCTGCGCCCAGGCCAAGCCGCCGCCAGCTAGCTCCCTCAGCGATGGAAACCAGGCACCCGGGCCTTTCAGGCTGTTCCGTTTTTCCTCCGAACGCTGGGACATGTCGTCCCATGTTCAGTAGGTCTGACCTGCTTGACAGTCGCGATCAGCCGGGCTCCCCTGTTTGGACGCTTTTGCCTAGGATAGGCAGGCCAATGACGCTCCCTAACCCCTGCCACAAAGATTCCCACTGGCTTTGGTGTGCGGCATGTACGCTCTGATGCTCTGGGCGAGTGTTTTTCTTACCTGCGCCGTAGGGGCCTTCAGCCTGTATTTGCTAATCATTACCGCCGCCGCGCTGTATTTCCAATCTCGGCCGGATCGACAGCCTAGCCCGCAATGGGGTGGCAAGTTCTTCCTCGTCATCCCGGCCCACGACGAGGCCGCCCTGATTGCCGACACAGTGAATGCGGTCCGGTCCACGTTGGCGGAAAGCGCTTTGCCCTTTTCAATCTGGGTCGTGGCCGACAATTGCTCGGACAACACCGCCGAGCTGGCGGCCGGGGCCGGCGCTCAAGTGCTGAGGCGAGCGGATCCATCGCGCACGGGCAAGGGATACGCCCTCGCGTTCTTTTTTGAGCACCTGTTTGCGATGCCCGACGTCAATGAGGACGACGCTGTAGTTGTGATCGATGCGGACACGCTGGTCAGCCCGCAACTGCTGAGAGCCTTTGCGCAGCGCCTGGGCGGCGGCTGGGATTGGCTGCAAGGAGTGAGCGGAATCGCCAACCGTCAAGCGTCGTGGAGAACGAGGTTGATGTCGTGCGCATTCGCTTTGATCAATGGTACCTGGCTGATGGGACAGGATGCTCTGGGACATAGTGTCTCGCTGCGCGGCAATGGGATGTGCTTCACGGTGCGCGGGTTACGGAAGGCTCCATGGCAAGCCTTCGGCTTGGCCGAGGACATCGAGTACAGTTGGACCCTGAGGCTCGAGGGCAAGCGGGTTCGCTTCGTCCCCGATGCCAAGGTCTTTTCGGAGATCGCATTCACCAATCCCAACGCGGTGCGAATGCAGCGACAGCGGTGGGAGAGCGGACGAAAGAGCGTCCGTTACAAATTCACTCAACGCGTCTTGCAAGCCGACTCGCTAGGGCTTGGGGAGAAGATCCTCTGCCTGCTCGAACTGTACATGCCGACCCTCACGAAGCTTGCATCGTTCGTCGCAATTGCGGCAGCGCTGAGCTGGGCGACGATTTCGCCGAATCAACCCGGTTTTCTGATCCTCGGCACCACCCATTTGGCGATCATCGCCATTCTCATTTCGTATCTGTTGAGTCCCTATTGGCTTGAGTTGTTGCCTTGGCAGTACGCGCTGTACTTGCTCTACTCGCCGATGTACATGCTCTGGAAGGTTGACCTGCTGTTTCGCAAGCCTCCCACCGTTTGGATTCGAACGGCTCGGGAGGGCAGGGTTCGGTGAAACGTGAACTGCGGAAGCTGTTCAGCATCGCTGCCGCATTGGTTCCAACCCCCCTGTTGCGCCGGTGGCTGCTCTGGGCAATTCGAGATCTGTGCATCGCTCTGTGCTTCCATCGGGTCAGCGCGAAAAAACGAGCGACCGATCCACAACCCGAACTAACTGTGGCTCCAGCCGTGCTTGACGAATTGCTCGCTTTTCTGACCAGCTCGATGCCCGTGGCGCCGGCGCGGCTGTTTCTCTGCTTCGACGATGGTTACGCCGATGCCGCTAAATACGTTGCCGCCCGCGCCCCTGTTCACCCTTCGGTGCAATGGCTTTTCTTCGTTTGCCCCGAGAAAACCGAAAAGAGGGCAGGTTTTCGGTGGGATCTTTACGAAGCGATCGCGGAAGGCCAAAAGCGCCAGGGCGATCTCGATTGCTTCTTGGATGCGGACCTCGACATCGACTCTGAAAATGGCCGTCCCGAGCTCCGCCGGATTGCGAAGAGTGTGGCCTTCCCCCTGGCGACGGTGAGCGAGTGCGCCCAGCTCGCATCCTTAAGAAATGTGAGCCTCGGCAACCATACCAACTGCCATTTCCGGTTAACCGCTCTGTCCAAGGATCAAGCCGAACGAGAGCTTAAGCGTTCGACGGCGGACTTCGAAAGGCTGTGGGGCGGCTGCCGGCACTTTGCATTTCCATTTGGAGCACCAGTCGTGGACTTCACCGCCGACCACGTGCAGATCATCAACGAAGCTCGACCGATGTTGAGCTGGAGCACGCAGCAGCAACCATTCAGGCCTGAGGAGATTGCGCCGGGGGCGGTGCTGCCCCGCTTTACCGTTTACCAATTTGGAAATGTCAAGGCGATGGTGATGAAGATCTGCCTTCTTTCCACGCTGTTTCGACGCCATTTAGCAGGAGCGCTCGAAATGCGTTATCCGCGGAAAGATGAATAGCCCTGAGGACAGAGGCCGGGTCGGATCCGACTTCGGTAGCCAATAGAATCCTTCGAACCGCTGGGTCCGATCGGGTGCAGCTTGCCTTCACCACGATGCGGAAATTGCGGGGAATAACATGCTCGCTGCCCGGCGGGGGGATGATTGCCGCTGGAAGGCGCAGCTGATAGAGCAGAGCCGCAGAGGCTTGCGGCCCACCGGAGCAGTCGCGCCGGCGGGAGTCCTTTGCAACACGCTCGGAGGATGGACTTGAGTTCGAGGGGGACAGTAGCGGTGCAGGCCCTCGTGCCGCCCCAGCCTCGGGTGAGCGATCCAGCCACGGTCCACCTGGACGCCGTTTCCTACTATTTTTTGTTCGATTATCTGCGCTTCGTCCTGGCCGCCGGCGTCTTTGCTGTCCACGCAGACGCGCAGGGCGTCCTGCCCAAATATCTGAGCGACGTATGCGTGAAGGTGTTCTTCGCGCTCAGCGGATTTTTGATCGGCGGTATTCTGCTGCGGACCCGCCCGAGAGATCTGCCGCGGTTCTATTTCAACCGCGTGACTCGAATTTGGATTCCATACGCGATTGCGATCGCGCTGCTGTTCACCGCGACTGTTGTATCCCGACAGCCGCTCACCCTTCGCACCGGCGAGTTCTTCTTCTACAAAATTAGCTTCGTCTACAATCTATTCGGCCCCCCGCAGCTCGAACGATTCCGCGCCCTGATGCCGCTCAGCGGGACAGGGAATCATTTCTGGTCGATCTGTCTGGAGGAGCAGTTCTATTTGCTTGCACCATTGGCGATCATTTTCTTGCGCCGGTTTCGGGTGCCCTTCCTGATCGCGGTCTGGTTCACTGGAGCCATCTTCCCCAACACCTCGGTCGACTTTTCGCCGGTGGCGCTCGGTGTGCTCCTTGCGATTTCAAAGGAGCGCTTCGGCACCTGGTACCTGCGAACTCCGTGGATGATCAGCTGTCTGGCCCTGTGTCTGGTCTCGGCCGCCGGGGTAACCTACGGTCTACCTTCTCCTGATGTGAGTGCCGACATCTTTGCGGTTTGTGTGGTGGCTCTGCTTGCCCGAAACGGTCCACGGCTTCCCCTCGGGGAGTGGGTCGGCGGTCTTTCCTACCCGGCATATTTGAATCACTGGATCGGCTTAGTCATGCGAAAGCGACTCGCCCTGATGCTGGGCTTTGGGACTGCCGCGACAAACATTGCCGCTGCAATCTTCGCGATCGCTCTTGCTCTCTTCCATTTCGCGGCAGTGGATCGGCGGGTCCTTCGTGCTCGCATTTCCTGGTATACGCCGCGCCGCGGAGCAATCTGCTGCGCGTTCGCGTATGGTCTGTTGATCATCGGTGTGGTCGGCGGCTTTCTGATCGCGCCGGTCAGAGCGCATTGACCCCCCTTCCTTCGATCCCCATTTTTCGAGGATCTTATGGTCCGCCTGCAGACGGATCCTACCATCTCCTAAGCGAGGCGCGCATCGCGACCACCGCCCGGTAGCCGAGCTCGACAGCGCGCCACAGCGCCGGGTTTGGGCCGACGAGCCGCCGTAGGTATCCCGGGCGCCAGTACGAACGTTCCAGCGCGGACACCAGCCTCGTCGGGTGACGCACCAACTCCCAGCGCCCGGGCGGGCGCGCGATCGGCGTCCCCATCAGGCCACCAAAGCCATCGCTATGAACCAGATCCCCGAGGTGTTGGGCCTCCTCGCGCGTGGGGCTCGTGAGCACGCGGACGAGCGGAGCAACCCCCAGCTCGGGCTTGATCGCCAACCATGGCAATCGCCTTGTCATCGATGAAAAATCGTCGATGTAGGTGAGCGCCGCCGACTGCAGCCGCTCGGCTGCTTCCAACTGGGCTGGCGTGACCTCCGCCGCGGCGAAGATAGGCGCGATGGTGTCACCCCTGCGCTCGAATCCGAGCACCGGCCCGTGCGGGGCGCAGTGAATGAACTCGAAAATCTCGCAGCAGATGTTGATCAGGTCGCGGCGCTCCGCGGGCAGACCCCGCTCGAATAGCCAACCGTGCAACTTTAGCCCCTCCGCCTCGTGGAGCCGCGCCTGCTCGAAGGTGCCGAGATAATAGCCGTCCACGTCCACCTGGGCTCCCGCGAGCTTGAGCAGCTTGACCAGGCCGCGCTGCTGAGTGCCTTGCCAGCCAAGATCAACCACGGCGACGCGTCTCGCCGTCGAGAATCCTGTCTGATGTAGGTACTCGAGCGTGACACCGCGCTCGCGCTCTGCCACCGCTCGGATCTGAGGCTCGACGAGGCGAAAAAGCGACCGAAGTCGGTCGGCGTCCACGGGCAGACGCACCCGATGCGTTGGGCTAAGGAAGCCTGCGCGGGCGATCGCATCGCCGAGGGCTGCCGGATCCAGGCCAATCCGCTCCAGATACTGCCCGACGTACACTGGCCTCCCCGAGCCGAGGAAGCGGAGCGTCAGCTCGTCGAGCTCCGTAATCGCAGGAAGTGCGAACGCGCGGCGCGAGCCATACAGATACGAAGAGGGTGGACCGCCGCCGAGCCGGTTATATACCCGGCTCATGATCCAACCGTCGCGGGCGACGAAGAAGACGCGCTCAACCTCGGCACGCGCGAGCTCGGCTTTGAGCCACTGTTGAAACCCCAGGTACAGGATCCCGACGCACGCGTAGCCCAGATGTTCGAAGAAGTCCTCTCGGCCGTCAGCCGGCGAGCGGTGGTTTACCAGGCCACGGTGGATTGCCGCGGCCTCGCCGGACGCGACCGATGGATCGGGCGCGCGTGGGGTCGCGCGCCGGTAGTGGAAAGCGGCGAGTCCAACGCTTCGCGCTTGCCGCACGTCGGCGTCGAATTCATCGCCAACGTGCAGGATCCGCCTTGCAGGCACGCTCAGCTCGTGGAGCATCCGAGAATACAGCCGCCCGCTCGACTTCGTCGCGCCGAACGCTGAGGATACGAACAGGCGCGCGTACTCGGTATAGCCCTGGGTGTGCAGGATCTCTTCAACGGTCTCCTGGGGCAAGTAGGTGTCCGAGACGAACACTACCGTCTTTCCCAGCTCGCGCGCGTGCCGGTAGATCTCTTGCACCGTTTCGTTGCGTGTGCACACCAGCCGCTCGAGATCAATTTCGAGCGCGCGCAGTGCTGGCGACGACCAGCCATCGGGAGGATCGAGGCAAGCGTAGATTTCGTCGAGCGTGACTTCGCAGGCGTGCCGCCCGGCCGATGCCCGTTGGCGTGCGCGGTGCTCCGCCCCGACACGCGCGCCCGCAAAGTCCCATGCTACCTGTGGAGAATGCAGGCGCCGGTACTGGCCGGCGACCAGCTCGAAAACGTCACTCGGTTGCCCCACCCGCCGGAAGATCGAGGTATCAAACACGTCCAGCGATAAGATCTCGTAACGATCGATTGCTCTGATTAGTCTGCCGGTCACCGAGCCTGTTGCGGATACCTTCCGCGCAGCCAGAAGCCTTCTAGTGAGCTTCTCGAGCGGCGCTCCGTCCCCTAGTCATGCTCGCGCAGATCGCGCTCGCGGCGCAAGTAGCACGAGCCAGTCCTTTGACCTGACCCAATACCACGGTGCGCCTCCGGAAAAGCGGCCTACCCTGAAAATGTGCGCGGTCCCTCTGTCGCCCCGTGCGCAGCTGGCAAACTCAATCCGCTCCTCCGCAGGATCGAGCAAGGTTGACCTGCTGTTTCGCAAGCCTCCCACCATTTCGATTCGAACGGCTCGGGAGGGCAGCTATCTCAGCGCCCCGGGAGCCACGACAGGAGAGCTCGACGGATGCTTCAAGTCGAGAAAGATCGATAGCTCTCCGCTGATGACCTTGTGGAACTGATAGCTGGAGAGCGCCCGCTCCACGACTTCCGTACAGTGTTCGCCGTGAAGCTCGATCGCCAGATTTCTAACGCGCGGCAACCAAGCATCTATATCGCCCGAGAACACCTCGGCCTCGCTTCCCTCGATATCCATCTTCAATATGTCGACCCCGGTCGCGCACGAACGATCGAGCAAGGTGGGGATATCGACCGCGACGAGATCTCCTTTCTCGCCGGGCTGTACTGCCCTCACCTGGGTGGCCCAGGCTGCATCTTGCGGAACTATCACCAGGCTGGTGCGGCTCGACCAGACCGCCGCCGGGACGATTTCCGCACGCGCGCCATAGGGCTTCAAGTTCATCCGGAGCAGGTTGATATTTTCTGGATCGGGCTCCACCGCGATTACCCGACAGTGCGGGAACCGGTTGAGAAAAAAAATGCTGGAGTAGCCGACGTTCGCTCCGCAATCGAGCACCAATTTGACTTCTCGTTCGCCGCCAATCGGAGTGTATTCGCGCTCCACGAAAATCGTCGAGAGGACCCACGGATCGCTCGACCCGGTGCGGCCATATACCGGATGGGGAATTCCAGGAATCTGGAGCGAGAATAGGTGCCAAGGGAGGCGGCCCACCTTCGAATAAAACATCAGCTTGAGCGCCTCGGCATTGCCAAGCGCCTGGTTCGAGGCCACCAGCTGCTCGAGAAACCAGTGGACCTGCTGACGCAACGGCCAAATCGTATGATTGAGTATCGCCTTTGGTATCGCGTGCCAGCTCAATCAGGCTCTCCGAGAGGCCGTCTCTCGAACGGAAGGCAATAGCGTTTCCATCGAGCTACGTCGAGCGAAAAACCATTGGCTGACTAGGTCGGTGCGGACCCTGGCTAAGGAATCTCCAGCGACCCTGCGGTACAAAGATTGTGACTTAGCCGCGGCAGGTTTCGCTGGTCGTCAGTGGGGTCGCCGCCCCTTCGATGGCGATCGCTCCGCCGTTACCTCCCTACCCCGTTCATCGTCGAGAAAGCAGTCGGGATCCCTATCGCTTACCGCGGCGAAGAGAACTCAAACAGGTTCCGAAAAGCAAAATCGGAGCTAATCGGCGAGTCGGCGCGTCGGCGCTGCCCCAGGTCCTTGCACCGACTGCGCGAACAGAAGTAGGTTCGCCCGCCCATGACGCGGACCAGGAGCTGGCGTGCACCCCTTCCGTAAGTTCCAGCGCAGCTTCGCCAATGTGATTTAACTCGCGGAGAAGCCGAATTTCGACCGGGGCGGAGATGCTGAGGCCAGCCATCGAATTGGAGAATCTTGGGAAGCGCTATTGGATCACTCACGAACGCGAGATGTTCGTGACCCTGCGAGACCGAGTCGCAACGAGCTTCCGCAACCTACGCTCGCGCCTGCTCACTCGCAACCGCCCCGATAAGAGTAAATCCAGGCAACGCGAAGAGTTTTGGGCGTTGAGGGACATATCGTTCTCGGTGAAGAGAGGTGAACGGCTCGGAATCCTCGGGCGAAATGGTGCGGGGAAATCTACTCTGCTGAAGATCCTCAGCCGGGTCACGGAGCCGACCACCGGGCGCGCCGCAATCACCGGCCGGGTATCCAGCCTACTGGAGGTAGGTACTGGCTTCCATATGGACCTGACGGGAAAGGAGAACATTTTCCTCAACGGCGCGGTTCTCGGAATGACCCGAGCCGAGATCCGCCGCAAATTCGACGAGATTGTCGCGTTTGCCGAGGTGGACAGATTTCTCGATACCCCGGTTAAACGGTATTCCTCGGGAATGTTTGTCCGATTGGCCTTCTCGGTTGCTGCCCACCTGACGCCAGATATCCTATTGGTCGATGAGGTTCTTGCGGTGGGTGATGCGGAATTTCAGAAGAAGTGCCTCGGGGTCATGCAGGAGGCCTCCACTTCCGAAGGCCGCACCGTTCTTTTCGTCAGCCACAACATGGCGGCAGTCCAAGCCCTCTGCTCGCGCGCAATTCTTCTCGCTGATGGCCGCGTAGTAGGCGACGGTGCCACCGATGCCGTGGTCGATCAGTACCTGCGACAGGGCGGGTCTTTCGACCTGTCGGACGCCGCGATTGGTGGCAAGGACTTTGAGCTCTGTAGGCTGAGAATTGGCGCTCCTGATGGCGCTCCACTGACCACTTTCAAGCCTGGGCTAATCGAACTCGCCTTTCGTCCCAAGCGGGAAGTGATCGATGCCGGCGCACACATCATGTTCGAGGATCTCAATGCTTCGCCGGTATTGGGGCTGGATACCAGCGATTTTCGTCAGAAGGTCCGGGCGCGCGCGGGTCAGGAAGTCGTTTGCAGTGTCCACATCGAGTCGTTGCCACTCAATCCCGGGCCATTTCGGGTGCGCGTGTGGCTAAAGAGCCACGCCGAGGGCTTGTATTGGGAGGTGCCCAAGTCTTTCGAGGTCAACGTTGAAGAAACACTCGTGTACGGAGCCCGCCGAATCGAGAGGCACTCGCACGGAGTCGCTGCTGCTCGGACCAAGGTTAGCCTTCAGGCGGTTTGAGCACGGTTCGCAGGCTGGACGCCTGCAGGTATTCAGGCTAATTCAGGCTATCCTACCTTGAGACACGCGAAGCCGAGGGTCTTGCCCACGCTCTACGCTCACACTCGTTATCGACCAGCATTGATGGTGATAACTTGAATGCATTGAATGTCCTGACCATCATCGTGTGTGCAGTCATCGGTCTGATGTCTGTCCAGCTGACCTTCCTTCTAGTCGAGATTTTATGCGCCGTGAAAAGGGGTCGGAATCAAGACGACGTCCAGGTCGAAGGAGCCCGTCCTAGGGTCGCGGTGCTGGTTCCAGCGCATGATGAAGAGAAGGTCCTTGCGCACGCACTCAAAGCGATCTCGGCACAGCTCGAGCCCTCGGATCGGCTGGTCGTCATTGCGGACAATTGCACGGACTCGACCCCTGATCTGGCGCGCAAAATGGGAGCGATTGTCGTCGAACGGCATGATCTCCTGCGGGTGGGCAAGGGCTACGCTGTCGACGCCGGCGCCCGTTACCTCGGGGCACAACCTCCCGAGGTGGTGCTGGTGATCGACGCCGATTGCATTCCGCAGGAGGGCGCCATCTCACGTCTTGCTCGCGCCGCACAGGCTTGCGATCGGCCGGTGCAAGCGGCCTACTTGATGACCGCACCAGTGGGCAGCCGCGGGGAAACCCAGCTCCGCGAGGCGATGGTCTTGCTGAAGAACTTCGTGCGGCCGCTGGGGCTACATCGCTTAGGACTCCCGTGTCTTCTGACCGGTTCTGGAATGGCCTTTCCTTGGAGAGTTTTCCGCGATGCCCCCTTGGCGAGCAGCAACCGGGTTGATGACATGCAGCTGGCGGTCGACCTGGCGATCTCTGGCGCACTTCCCCGGTTTTGCCCAGCGGCGCACGTAACCAATGTCCTTCCCTCAGAGGACGATGCCTCTCGTTTACAAAGATCTGGCTGGATGGAAGGGCATCTGCGCACCCTCTTCACGCGGGTTCCCCGCCTGTTGGCTTCGGCACTGCGGCAGAGGACGTTGAACTTGGCGGTGTTGGCGCTCGAGCTGAGCCTTCCACCGCTTTCAATGTTGATCCTCGGCTGGGGTTTGGAGTCGATCATCGCAGTGGGCATTTGCTCTGCAGGCGGGAGCTGCTGGCCTCTGTGGGCGATACTATATGGCAGCGCCGCGCTGCTTGCCTCGGGCATCGTATTCTGGAAAAAATTTGGACGAGAGCGAGTGCCCGCGAAAGCGCTCTTGGCGATGCCGCTACTTTTCCGGCACTCGATCAGTGCCGCCTTTGCCGCTGCATTCACGCGTCCCAAGCCGTGGATCCGAACGTCGCGCTAAAAGGACTTAAGCAGTTTGGCCTGCGGTGCCAACTCCATCGCAAGGCTGCCATCGACTGGTGCAGTCGGATGTTTTTAATTCCCCAGCGTTCGGGAGTGAGGCGGAGCCGTGGTATTGGAGGCAAGGGCGCAGCAGGTTTTGGACGCTTAACGGTGGCTGCTGCGATCCAGACCAGACAAACCTGATTTTCGAATGCCGTCCCGGGGTCCCGTCAGCCAATGAAGCTCGGAATGCTGATTCCTGAGTTTCCGACTCAGACGCACGTGTTCTTTTGGCGTGAAATTGAGGCGCTACGTGGCATTGGCGTCTCGGTGAAGGTCCTTTCCACAAGGCGACCGAACGAGAGGTGCCCGCATCGGTTCGCGGTGGCAGCTCAAAGCGAGACCCATTACGTTTATCCGCCGAAGCCTCGTTCCTTGTTGTCTGCGCTAAGCCCTCACCGGCTGGCACGCTGTGCGGATTACGTTCGGGGAATCTCAGGGAGTTGGCGCGCTAAGGTGAGGGCAATCGGATTCATTCTCTGTGCATTTGATCTCTTCGATTACGCCAGACGGGAGGGCATTACCCACGTCCATACTCACTCGTGCGCAGACGCAGCGCATCTAGTGGCGCTTGCGCATCTGATGGGCGGTCCGAGTTACAGCCTGCACCTTCACGGTGATCTCGAAGTCTATGGGACGGATCACGCGCAAAAGATGAAGAATGCGCTATTCGTGTCCGCGGCAGCCCGCCCGATTCAGCAACAACTTATCGACCGGGTTGGCTTGCCGCCAAATCGCACCCACACGATGTGGATGGGCGTCGATACGAGCGTCTTCTCACCGCGTCTGCGAGCTCGTGAGAAGACCGAACCCCTTCGCTTGGTAACTGTCGCTCGTCTAAACTTTGCCAAGGGTCACCGGCATGCCCTTGCCGCGCTGCGAATGGCCCTGGACCGAGGAGCACAGGTCCATTACTCGATTGCTGGCTCTGGACCCAACCAGAGCAACGTAGAGCGGGCGATTCGAGAGTTCAGCCTCGGTGCTAACGTGAAAATGGTCGGGAGCCTGAGCGAGGAACGCATCCTCGGATTGTTACAGGACTGCCACGCATTCGTTCTGCCCAGCGTAGGCGCCGGAGAGGCTTCCCCCGTGGCGGTGATGGAGGCGATGGCATGCGGAGTTCCGGTAATCAGCTCGATCATCGGGGGAACGCCAGAGATGATTACTGACGGCGTGGACGGAATTCTAGTCCAGCAGGGAGATGAAGCGGCAATTGCGGCGGGAATCCAACGCCTGTACGAAGACGAGGAGCTGCGGAGCCGTTTGGGCGAGGCTGCCCGGCGACGCGCGGTGGAAATGTTCGATTGCCACAGTACGGCAAAGCGACTTCTGAATACGATTCTGACAAGTTCCGGATAAGGCTTGGGTGCGAAAGGGGGCCTAGCGGCAAGGTGATCGTGCGCCTCCCTTCCTGCGTGCCGGTATCTTTCTAATTCGACTTGCAGCTAAGCAGTTGGGGGAACAGAAATCGGTAGCGTCCAAACCGATTCTGTCGTCCTATACAATTCCATGAAATCACTATGCAACTGCCCCTCCGCAAGCCCCTAGAAGACTACAAGGGATTGCCAATCGGCTGTGCCCCGGGGACACATGCTGGGCTGGTATGAGGTTGACCCAACGTAAGAATACCATCGAAGAAAATCTTCAGGCCTGGGATCGAGTGCATCCGTGGCAAGAGGAGGGGGATGAGTGGTCGGCGTCCTGGGGAAGCGCTCAATTCCAATGGACGGTAAGTATCCTGCCGCGAATTCAAAGATTCCTGCCGGCAAAGACCATTTTGGAAATTGCCCCTGGACATGGAAGATGGACTCAATTTCTTCTGAGTCAGTGCGAGCGCTTGATCGCCGTCGACCTGTCACCGACTTGCATCGAGTCATGCAAGAGGCGTTTTGCCAATAATTCACGCCTCGAGCTCCACAAGAATGACGGCATGTCCTTGGCGATGATTCCAGACGAGTCCGTTGATTTCGCCTTCAGCTTTGATTCTTTGGTGCATGCCGAAGCCGGGGTATTGCTGCAGTACGTAAAGCAACTGGGCCGTAAACTGCGCCCTGGAGGGGCGGGTTTTCTACACCACTCGAACGCAGCGGGGTATCGCAGCTTGCTTGGTATCGGCGCTCTCTTGAGGAAGATGCCCGTGTTGCGGATGGCCAATCCATACATCGAGCGTCATTGGCGCGCCATGGACACCACCGCCCGGTTGATGCTTGGTTTTTGCGAGCAGTCAGGGCTCCGATGCGTCTCGCAAGAGCTGGTTCCGTGGGGCAAAACTCTCCTGCCAATAGACTGTTTGACGACCTTCGAACGCCCGCTGGAAGCCGAAACCAAGCCGCCGCGCGTCGTGACCAACCTCTACTTTATGCGGGAGGCCAAGGCTGCCCGGCGTCTTTCAGATCTCTACCGATTGGAATAGCCGAAGGCGGAACTTCATCCCCAGGGCAAGGCAGCTGTCGCGGCATCTGCCGGTTAGGGTCCGTCACTCCTTCTCTGACGCGTTCGTAACGAACGCTCTTTTCGAGAAACATGAGCATTGCCTACAGTCAAAGGTGGCCAGCTATCCCCAGCGCTCCTTGAGCGCGAGAAAGCGCGATTCGTAGAAACCTCCCCTGACCCCCTCCTCAAGGAACCAGTTCACTACCGCAACCGCTGGAAGGGAATCCCAGATACCATTGGGCTAGAGAACCTTAGAAAGTCGTCTCAAACTTAGGCCTGTGCTCGCCCCAGGGACCGCCCAACTACCCTCCAGAATCCCTTCCAGTTTCTGGAGATGTATCGAATGTAGAGGCATTCGAGCATCGAGATGTCGCACAATCTTTTGTTGATGAACACGGTATCCTGGTTTCCAACTCTCGACATCCGAGCGTAGAAGAAGCCGAGCCTTTCGAGTCTCCTGACCACGCGCTGCACTTCGTCGGCAGAAACTATTCCGCAGAAATCGTGAAACTCGATGCTTAACTGTGGCACCGACCTCAGAAATTCGTCCGTGCAGGAATCGAGTACCTCGATTTCGGCCCCCTCGATATCCATCTTTATCAGCGAAACTTCTCGCAAACCCAGTTCCCGCACGAACTCCTCTAAACGAATACCGCGAACGGTGACCCCATTTACCTTCCTCGAGTTGGGGCGTTTCAAGAGCGACGAGCCTAAGTCGCTGCTGTCCACGTAGAATTCAAGAGGACCAGTATCTCTGGAAATGGCAACCTGGAATTTTTGAATCAGATCCGTTTCGACGAGATTGGAGAAGACTTCCGGAGACGGCTCGACCGCGTAACATTTACACCCGAATCTATCCGCCATCTGCCGTGAGAAACGTCCGTGGTTCGCCCCCAGATCCAAGATGATTGACTCGGAGTTTAAGAAACGTGGGTGGAAGGTGTGCCATTCGATTGAATCAATCGCTAATGGGTTCGCCATTGCCTTAGGCTTCGGATTGCTCCCTCGCTTCTGTGAAACGCATAACAGAGGAAGCTTTGAAACCGCAACCGCTCGCGTCGTTCCCGAACTGGTCCGTGTCTGCTAATAGCGAGTTCGATTGAACTCGTGCTTAGAGCCCTAAGCTTCCGTGCTTGCTGGCGCGCAGACTTCCTTCTCGCTCTTGGCTGAGACTATCGGAGGGTTCGTAGAGCGCGGCTCTGAGCTTGCGCCGGTGCTCCCAAGCCTTGGGGCGGTCTTTAAGGCAATGAACGACATACGGGCGGTAAGGAACGATGGATTCTAGCGGTGACTCCTCCGTGATCGCGAGGAAGCCCCACTGTGATGAAGTCATGCGCAGGTCGATGACCGGGTCACCGACCGCGTACGCGGCGATCGTCATGAGGGTGTCGTCGCAGAAAGTGAAGCCGTGTTTCCTCTGGTCGCGCGTCAGCCATCCTGCAGAGGCGAGTTTGTCCAGCGTTTTGCCCCCGAGAAAAAAGAACCCACCGACAATCACGCCAAATCGAAAACCGCGCAAGAGCGCGCGGCGTCCGAAGTCCGACCACCACACCGAATACAGCCGTCGCAGTTGCCAATCGTGGTAAATAATGTCCCCAACGCTCTTTCGCTTAAAGCCGAAAGGGAGAAGGTCCGCGAGTAGTAGCGCCGCGTCGCGCCGCCGCATCCGCCAGCTCTCGCCGAACAAACCGACACCCTCCGGACAGATTTCTCTTAGGAAGGGCAGGAGATCGCGCCGGACGATGCACGCGTCGGGGTCGATCTTGATTACCATGTCGAAAGGGCGGCCCGTCGCGGCGATGCGACTCAAACCCAAAAATAAACGGTGCGCCATCCCGTAAAAGCCGAGGGACTGACGTAGCTCGTAACACTCGGCAGCCTGACCGGTCGTCTCTCGAAATCGCTCGGAGAGGCGGTTTCCGATGCCCGAGGGAGATGCGTCATCGATGAGAAAGAGTGTCTGCTTTGCTCCCGCGCAAGCCTCGGCCAGAGAGGACAGGGTGTCCCATGCGATAGCTTCTTCGCTCTCGCACACGATCATCAGCAGAGCGATTTGAAAGGGCGAATGACTTTGCGGGGAGGCAAAAACAGCCGAGTTCGGCTGAGAATGCAATGACCTCGTCATGAAAACCCTTCCTTGAGGCTTACCGCAGCGGTCGACTTCAGTCATCAAGTTTCAATCTCACCTGCTAACTCGTCATGTGTTTTACGTGCTTCTGAGGCTCTTCGCTGCAGGTGAGTTGGGCACGAGTGCTAAAAAGTCATATGCCCTCGCAAGGATGGGCCTCGGCGGCTTTGGGCGGCGGTGTGCATCCCTCCTGGCCTTGCGGATCTGACCGGATCGATATCCGACGGAAGCAGGGAGCCATGCGAGGGGATGCTCATCAAATGGCACGCTGCCCCAAGGGTGTGACTCGAAAACCACGGAAGATGCGGGGAGTCGAGGAACTTTCCGCTGTGCCCGCTGGGCACCGTAACCACGCGTTTCGCCCGTCATCCTCTCCGGTTCGAGCAATCTTGGGCACACGCTTATCTGCGGCAACAACCCCAACCTGCGGCCCTGCTCGTTTCGCTCCCCGATAGTGCTTAGCGCGGAGTGACCCGAGCCTCGGCTCGCTGCGGCTTCTTTGGTCGCGCCGGGCAGTACCGACACGCTGGCCATCATTGACTGATCCGCAAGCCTGTATGGAACGACAGACGACATTTTCTTCACTTGCCAGACCTGTCGCCCTGGGTGGCGTCAGGCAACACACCTTCGATTTGGCCCGCGATGAAAGTCTCACGGCTTGCACGTGTTGCGTCTCGCGATGAGGACTGGAGACTCTTTCCCTCACGTTGGAGGGTTGAGCCCACGTCGCTCGCAAAGAGGCGTGAGTGGAGGACTGTGGATCCATTACCTTGCACAGGACAAGATTGGCACGCGCGTTGAACGAATTGCGCAGATATGCTCAACCACGATTCGCCGGTGCTACATGCGCTTCTTTTCACTCTACTCGCGACTGTGAGCGGATGCCAGGGTGGGAGCTTTGACTATGGGCCGGGCAATACGCTGCGTGTTCAAGGCCGCTACCTTCTCGATACATGCGGAAACCCGCTGGTCATTCGCGGAGTCGAGCAGCCGATGGCCGGGCCATTTGAAGCAGAGCAGTACGGGACACTCGAGGGCACGATTGATGAGATTGCTCGTACGGGTGCGAACGCAGTGAGACTACTTTTCGATGTGACTCCGGGCGAAGTGGAAGGGTTTGAGGACCCTGCCAATATTGAAAGGATTATTGACGCCGCGGTGAGGCATCAGCTGGTGGTCTACTTCACCGGAGGTAGTTACGACTGGCAGCCGGACCCAGATGGCAGCTTTCGCTCCTCCTACCGGGCGTGGCTTGCGCAGGATGCCATCAAGGCAATCGTCAATCGATACAAAAAGTGGGTGATTGTAGATGCTGGAGGCGAGAGCATCGCACGCACGCGGCAGCTCTGGCGCGATGAGGCGATCCAAGACATCCTCGCCGTTAGAGCGATGGGTTACACGGTGCCACTGGTTACCATCGGTCCAACTTCCGGCCGTGACTTGCCCGCCATCCTCGAATATGGCGCGGCGGTTGAGCGGGCGGATCCCCTGCACAACACCATCGTCGGATGGCAGGCATACTGGGGGAGCAGCGGTTGGTATCAGGGCGCCTATGGCGACCAGATGGGACTTTCACTTCCCACTTCGATTGCAAATGGGATTGAGGTGGCATCCGCGCAGGACTTTCCGATCCAAGTAGGACTGGACTACCACTCGGATCCGAACGAGATTTGCGACTATCAGAGCGGGATGAGAGCCGCCGGGGAAAGTAACGTGGGGTGGTTGTGGTGGGCTTACTATCATCCCCTCGAGTGGCCCGTTTGGCAAAACGGTCTTTCGACCAATGGCCTGGAGTCCAGCCTTCATAACCCGTACGGTCCCGCTGTGGTTGGGACGAGTCCATATGCTCTCAATTCAGCGGTCAAAGCTTGCGGCACATGATCCGCCACGCCTGCTTCGCTGAAGCCGCCCCTTCGCAGCCCCTTTTCGAATATTTCACTGGTTCGGTGATTCCTCGATTCACCGACCGGCATACACATTCGACCGCGCATCACAAAATGGGTGAAGATCCAGGAACAAATTCAGCCCAATCGTCGTGGAGATGAGGTCTATTGGCGATCGGAAGACGCGGCACAGCTTGCGACGGACTTAAGCCGGCGCTCGGAAGTGGCCCTCTATCGAAATTGATAGACGACACGGACTGAAAATACGTTGCGGTTGATCCCGCGTCCCGGTTCGAGTCCGAGGAGGTCCATGGCAGTTGTCATTGCGCCTGCGCGGCTTCGGTTCGCGATCTGCAGATCCAGCGTATAGTACACAGGCTCATGGCTCATCAAGTCGCAATTGGGGAGATCCGATGGAGATGACGCTGCCGCTGCGGCCGGTGAGGAAAATGAAGCGCGCCCTGCGAGGCCTGCTCGAGCGGACCAATTTAGGCTACCGCTATCTCCTCAGGCGCGACTCCGGAATGACCGGGCCCTATGGACGTCCCAACGCTCCTTGGCACAATGCTGTCCTACGAACGTTCCAGGAGCGGGATCAGGCCCTCGAGCAGGTCAAAGCCTTGGGCCTGCCCCCGATGGGGGAACCGACCAAAAACTGGGACAGTCTTGCGGCGCTCGACTTCATTTTGGCGAACACGCCGACACGAGGCCGAATCCTGGACGCCGGCGCCGATCGATATTCAGTGATCTTGCCCTGGCTTTTCCTCTACGGATACAAGCGACTTGATGGTATTAACCTCGTTTTCGAAGAGCCGATCCGTACTGGCTCGATGCTATACCACCACGGTGATATCACCCGGACGAAGTTCGAGGCTCGGACCTTCGACGCCATCACTTGTCTGAGCGTCATCGAGCATGGCGTCGATCTGGAGCTCTATTTTCGCGAGATGGCGCGCATACTAAGACCTGGCGGCGCGCTCATCACATCGACTGATTACTGGCAAACTCCCATTGATACGCACGGCCAAATTATGTTCGACGCCCCGGTGCACGTGTTCACTGAAAAAGAGATCCGCGGTGCGATCGAGTTAGCGAAGGGGTTCGGCTTGGCCCTCACTGGGTCGGTGGACCTTGCTTGCGGGGAGAAGGTCGTACACTGGACGGAGGTGGACTTGGATTACACCTTCCTCGTCCTCACCATGCGACGAAAGGGCTGATGGCGAGTGCTTCAGGCGCCGCTGTACTGTCAATTGACTGCTTGAGCCTCAAGCGCTCGGCTTCGATTCTAATCGGCAGCCGTTTGAGAGTGATGCCGAGTCAGCGTCAACTCCAGCAGTGCCGGGGGCCTGATACATAAAATCTTAGCGAGCGCTTTATCGCTCGGCTTGCAGAGTCTGTGTGAAATGCGCAACGCGATTGAGATGGGGCTTTGTACTGGCGAATGGTACCCAACCTGGATACGCTGCCGGCCGCATGAAGAAGACGGGCGTCGCCGACTACCTTGCTTCGACTGCTCGGGTGGACGGGTGGTTCTTCCCCGTCGACGCATATGCGTTCGGAATGATCGACGAGATTCAGAAGCGCGAGAGCATCTCGGGCAACCTATTCGAGATCGGCGTGCACCATGGGAAGACTGCGATCTTTCTGGCCAGGGCCGCCGCGCCGGGTGAGATCGTAGGCGTCTGCGACGTCTTCGAGGACCAGCAGCTCAACGTGGATCACTCAGGCTCGGGAAGCCGCGACCAATTCCTCGCCAACATGCCTGGCTGACATCGCTTCTGTCGACGCAGCTCTCGGTCTTCTCGAAGCAATCTGCGCTGCTCACTGCGGAAGACACAACGACGCGGTGCCGCTTTTTTCACATTGACGGCGGTCACCGCCCCGAGAACGTCGTCGCCGATCTGGGTGACAGCGGACCGCGCATCACTCGTGCGAAGGCGTGGTGAGCGTCGATGACTTTTTTCAATCCAAATTGGCCAGGTGTGGGCGAGGGCTTCTACAGGTTCATGGCTACCCGGCCGGAAAGGTTCACGCTGTTGTTCATCGGCGGAAACAAGGTGTTCTTCACCAGACCCGAAGCGGCCGAGCGATACGAACGCTATTGGTCCGACAACGGCGCGTGCTGACAATTCTTCGAACCTGGCCCGTTCGCGTTCGAGCTCAAGGAGTGGCTCGGGCGACCTGTAATCACGGCCATCTGAACCACATTTGTTGATCTCGACTCGCTGGGCGCCGCGCGGGCCCACCTGCCGCGAACGCACGAAGAGCAGCTGTGGCGCGCTCTTCTCCAGGTAATTTTCATGTTGAGGACGAGGCCGTAAGGACGAAAATAATGGCTTCAGTCCGCGCAGCCTTGAGCCCGTTTGTTGAGGCCTGCAATCAGAGGAGGCTGATCAGCTATGCCGAAAGGGCCCGATCGGCTAAGTCTGAAATGCGTTCCCAAGTATACTCAGACAAGACGCGTTCACGGCCCGAATCGGCCATTCGGCGGCGCGCCTCGGCGTCGCTGAGCAATCGGACGCATGTGCTCGCAAAAGATTCCGCGCCTCGGCGATCTCCAAATCGACACCCGGGCGCAGGTTCAACCCCTCGCTTCCAATCGCGGTGGAGACGACCGCTTTGCCGTGAGCCAGTGCCTCGAGCACCTTGAGCTTGGTGCCCGCACCGCTCAGCAGCGGAACGACGATGAGAGTCGCGGCATCGAGATAGGGCCGAACGTCGGGAACCGAGCTCGCCACAAAACAGGTCTTGCCGTCCTGCAACGATAGGATGGTCGGTGGAGCACTCATTCCCACGACGATGAATCGCGCGTTGGCATTGAGACCACGTATTTTTGGCAGGACGTTCCGGTGAAAATGAAGCACCGCTTCGACATTTGGCTGGTAGGTCAAAGAACCAATAAAGCACATCGTATCCTTTTTTTCTCGCTCCTTCGGCGAGGGCGACACGGAGCTTACCCCGTTGGGTACGACAAATACTCTGTCGCGTTGATGCCCGAAAAACTGCCGATCCTTTTCACTGCAGAACTACAAGCCGCGAGAACCGCCAGGGAAGGCTTCGTTCGTACAAATAGAGCTTTAAAAGTTCGGCACAAGCAAGGACTCTCAGTCGCGCATCGCTTCGAATTTGATGAAACCCAAGCATGGTCTCGATGTCAAACAGGTCGACGATGAGCCGCTGGAAGCCGGCCTGCCTCGCAATTTCCGCCATGAAATAGCGTTCGACCCAAACCGCATCAAACTGCTCACGTCGACTCAGCTCTTCCAGGGCCAGGAGAAGTTTCTCCGAGTGCCACAGGTGTTCGTCCAGTGGACGTCCGGAGGAAAGAAGCACGCGCAAATGTTCCATTCTTCCGCAGCGCTCCAGCTTCCGCTGAACAGCAGGATCTACGACTTCGATGATTCTAACCTGATCGCGAAGTGGGAAGCCGGATTCGTGGAGGCCATTGAAGCGATGCAGTGCGACCAGTGTGACCTGATGACGCGCCACAAAGCCTTTGATGAGATGAAAAATCCGTTGCGAAGTTCCGCTTCGCAGAGACGATGGATAACAATGAGAGATGAACAATAGCTTCACAGATGTGCTTGCGTCGCGAGGTGCCTTTCTACCGCTTCGACCCACTCAGCAACGTGACTGTGGATGAGCCATACGACGACTCGCGCTTTGCATCAATGTCTCTGACAATCCACCCCGCAGTCTGCGGGCTTTGCGCGCTGCGACGGTTATTGCGCGGTGCGAAGACCACTGCATGATTCATCCGCCGCTTCACTACAGACCAGCATATGATCGATTCTCTTCTTGAATTCGCTCTCAAAAGTGTGCGCAGCCGCAAACCAGCGAGCCGTGCGACTCGCTGTAGCGACCTGCTCGCGGTCCTGGCTAAGCCTGGCAATCACTTCAGCGAGCTGTCGCGGGTTATCCATTGGAACTTCCCAGCCGGCTTGGGAGAGAGCACGAATTCCATGAAAGGCTTCGTTGTCGTAGCCAACGATCGGAAGGCCACAGGACATCGCCTCTAGATAGGTACAGGAGGGGTCTCCTTGGCGGTGACAGCAAACGAAGAGGTCCGCAGAACGGGAGACCTGCGGGATCCACTGCGTCTTGAAATCGAGGAAGCCACGCAGACGCACCACCTCGCTCAAGCCCAACGAGGCGATACGCGACCGAAGGGACGTGGCTAAATCACCAAGCCCATAAATGTCCATGGTAAACGGGACTCTCAAACGGCGGAGCTCTCTTGCGACAAGTGGGAGGTGGTCGACCCCTTTAATCGCGACCAGGCGACCCGAGAAGACGAGTCGGAGGGCGGCGCCTGCCAGCAGCTCGCTTAATCGCGCATTGAGCATCGATTCTGGCACCACCATCTCTTGTGAAACTCGCGTATCGAAGAATAAGAGTGGATTGGCATTGATCGTGCGATAAGCCTCGTAAACCGGCGTCCCATTGCATTGAACGCCCCGGGCAACTCGCAGGGCTCGCAGATAGCGGCCCTCCGTTTGGGTCGTCCAATATATCCGCCGTACTCGTAGGAGTGGGTTCCTGGTTTCGGCGCAAACAATCTGCTTGCGGGTGCGCAGCGTCTGCTCGGCTGTATAGATTAGGGGAACGCCTAGTTTCTGGCAGCCCTCGCTCAAGTGAGTAAATTCCGAGCATAGTGCAGCATTGACAGCGCTCGCTCGACGAAGCAATTGGACCAATTCAGCGGTTGAGGATGGAAAGCAATGGATGGCGAAGGGGAGATCCTTGACGCGGACCTCGCAGGCGTCGGGCTCTCGCTTTGCATCGGGGTCAACCAGCAGGGCAACCTCGACGGCCCCGGGCCATTGGCACGTGTATGCATTCATCCCCTCGAGGAATTTCTTTCCAATAACGAAGACGCCGTTGGCGGGCGAGGCCGCGCGAAAGTTCGGGATGAGGAGAAGTGCGCCGGCGGAGTTCATCTTTTGGTCTCAGGGCAAGCGCGCTTCCCATACTAAAGGTATCAGGCTCTTATCAACAGCGACCGGCTCGATGGGGACTTCGTATTCCGGGCAAGCTGCTTCAGATCGCACGATGTCCAGGGCAATCCCTAATCCCTCGAGGTCGATCTGGAACGGTGACTTCTCGTGGGCACGGGAGATTCCCTGTTGGTCTACGTCTCGAACGACTTCTGGGGTTAGTTTCCCACGGACAGCGGACCAGCATCCACCTAGCAACGCGCGAATCTCTCGGTAGAGAGAAACGATGTAACCCGGACCGAACAGCTCAACAAGGTGCAGCGGTCTCTGCGGCCGATCGGCGAGACGCAATACCAGGGGACCCAGCGCGGCTCCGTGAACGGCTACGATTTCCGACGCTGTATAGATCAGCCGGAATTGTTCGATTACCGAGTAATCCTCCATGTACACTCTTTGGAACCCTGCTTTGTCGAGATACGTCGCGACTTCGGCGTCGTTAGCTACAAATCGCGTGGTTCTTCTCGAGATGTAGAGGCGAGGAGGACCTGGCTCTGATTGCCGCAACAATGCCAGCAACTGAGACGGAATCAATCGCTCAGCGAGACGGATCACCACATTATGCCCGACACATTGGGCGTCGATGATAGTGCCCAAGACGGGAGCCCAGGTACGAAACACGTGAAAACCCAATTGTTCCATCGCATCGACCACATACGGAGCTGCATCCGCGGCAAGCACAACAGCTACATCGCGTCGACCAAGGGTGTGCACTGCCACATCCTTTGCGGCGAGCGCGATCAGGCCAAGCCAGGCAACGGCATGTGAAAGGTTCTTTCCAGGATCAAAGCGGGCGTCGTGGACCAGATGATCGAGCTTGATCGTTTCATGCGGGTGGGCTCGCAACCTTGCCCTAAGTCGACTCTTCCGGCCGTGGGTCTCCTGCTGCTTGGGCGTTATGCCATGTCGCGCAAAGATGCGACACTCGCCAGGTGCGAGACGCAGGACGGGTAATTTGAGCAACTCGGGCATCGGGGTCCAGCTGTCGACCATTCTCGTCCGAGCGCCAATCATCCAATTGGATGGGATGATCAACTCTGGAACTCGCTCGACGTTTAGCAGCCGTGATTCTGCGGGATCGCTCATAGCGAGCATTGTAGGGCACAACGCGCTAGCTGCGCAGTGCATCCATGCTTCGAAGGACGTCATCCCGCGCGAAGCACTGGACGCGAGGCTTGCTTCCCGGAGCTCCCCTAGCCCATTGCGCCTTGTCTACTGAACGGAGGGCAGACCGGTGCGTGATGCTGGGAAAAGGGCAATCCCGAGGGGCCCGCTCGAGCAATTCAGGAAATCGACGCATCGACAGGCGCTCCACGGATTATCCGTCGCCGCAATCGCTGCTTCTTTTGGACGACCCCAATATCGAGGCTTGATGAACTTTGAGTGGAACGCTCAGCTGCAGCAGTTCGAGCGACGAATTGTCTGCCGATAGTGTCGATCATCGAGCCGACCTTTTTCTCCCAGTCAAATTTTTCGACCACACGGCTGCGGGTGCTCTCTCCCATGCGCCTCCTCTCCTCCGTGGATTCCGCCAGCCGGGGCATGGCAGCGGTGAGCCCCGTGATGAACGCCTTGCGCGGCAGTGGATCCACGAGGATGCCCGAGCTCGAATCGAGGTAATCCGCGGGCTCGCCCCAGTTAGTGGCGATGACCGGCAGTCCTGTTGCCATTGCCTCGAGCACCACGGCGCTGCCGCACTCCAACATGCTCGGTAGGACGAGCACGTCGGCCGCCTCAAGCCTCTGAGCGCACTCGTGCTGCGTAAGCCATCCCTTGAAGGAGACGCAGTCGCCCAGGTTCAGCTCGTCGACCCTCCTTTCTAGGCGCGCGCGCTCGGCGCCGTCGCCAATGATGCAGAGTCTCGCCGGAGTTCGTTCCACTACAGGCTCGAAGGCTTGAAGCAGCAGGTCGACGCACTTGCAGTCAACGAGCCTCCCCACAAAAACCAACTGAAACGATCCTTTGTTAGCCGTCCGCGGTGCGGGAGTCTGCCAAACTGATAGATCGACGCCGTTTTCGACCAGCTCCCTCACCTCGCCACGAACGCTCCAAGGCAGCGCGTCCCGGGTCCGCCGGTTGGCGACAAGTAGAGCGGCGGCGCGGACCTTTCCTGGAATGACTTGGTTCAGCAGGTTGGCGAAAGCGCGACTCCCCGGCGCGGCCCGGAAAGCTCATGCCGCCGTTCATCGGTCCGATTATGACAGGAACGCCGAACCCGAAGATCGCGGACGGCATTTTCGGGGGACCGGGATTTGCTGGTGAATGATGTTGATCCCCTTTTCCTGCACGAGTCGCTTGATGATCGGCCTTTGCAAAATCTGCGTCAGAAGCTGAAGAGGGAACTCGAGTAACCACGCGGTCAATCGTCCGGGCAGGTGGCCCGCGCACCGGGTAAGCAGCAGGTGGAGCCATATATCGCGCACGAAGAAGAGGCGGTCGACCTCGCCGGGCAGCAGAGCCTGCAATTCCGCTTGGGTCCGCGAGTGGACGACCAGCCACGCCTCGATCTTCCTGCGCCGAAGCCGCCGGAAGTAATACAGCGGCAATACTGCCTCGCCTCCGAATTTGGCAGACGCGTGTTCGGCGACGATGAGAACCTTGAGATCCTCCAGATCTTTCATCGCCAATGATGCCCTATGCCAAGCTTGATTCCTCAAGTCTGACATGCGCTCCGAAGTCCTGACCTTCTCCGTCATACGATAGGTTTACTAGCGTCACCGCAAAAGAATGATCGACGAGGTTCCAAAGCTGCGGAGTACCACCGAAGTCGACGATTCGAGCCCGTTTCGGCGGCTTGACAAGCTCGAGAAAGGCCTCCATCCGCTGTCGTCGCCAGTGCGTCACGAGTGATGTCGGCGAGAGGAGCTCGAGAGGCCGCCAAGTGGGGTGGGACATCTCCGCCAATAGCACTTCGCCTTATCGAAGCTGATCCGCATGGGTGGGTGTGCTCGTGAATACTAGTTTGCTGCTCCGTAGGCAAACGCTTCAACTCGCGCAGGCAGTGCTGTTGCGGCTCGCAGGCAACCTCGGTCTGGAACCGTTCGAGCGCCTCTCGCGAGCGAGGTGAGTTTTGGGCTCGGGCGCAAGTGACGCCCAAATGCCCGAAGGAACCGTGAGGATGCGCGACGGTTGGGAGGGCATCAACCGGCTGACGTCTGAGCTGCCCCCAATCCCCGACGATGCCGTGGACGTGTTTGCCTCTTTTTTCCGCGGGACAGGCGGCGTTTGAAGCCAGGGTCGAGTTCGCGAAGTGATGAAGGTTGGCCGGGAGGTCGGGTCTCCTCCGGGCCAAACCCTCGCTCCTCTCCGCTCAGAGATCTACCCGGAATGCTGCGCAAGGGGCCGGGCGATGAAATCGTGCCCCACGTACTTCTGCCGATCGTCGAGATCGAACCCGTCGATCTCACGCTCATCGCCGCGCTCGTCAATTTGGCTGATCCGATAGCCGGCCGTTTCGAGAAGGTCGTAAATCTTGTTCGCCGTCGCGCTGTTACGCGCGCAGTTTGTCGGGTCAAGCATGACGCGATCTTCCCCGAAAAAATTGGGCAGGACTTCGAAAATCACGACGGGACGCTGCGTGCTCAACACCTTGACCAGGCCAGACAAGACATTCAGCTCCGCTCCTTCGACATCGATCTTGATCACCCCGATATTGCGCAGACCGATCTCCTCCAATGCTTCGTCGCCCACGCGCGCCGGCACCAATGTCGAGAAGCGCCGGATCTGACCGGTACAGTCGCTAGCGCCGCTGATGCTGGCCATGTCATCGTAGGAGCTGTTTGAGAACAGGGAGCAGATCCGGTTCTCGTTCGAAAGCGCCAGGGCGATCACCCTGGCGTGCCCGAGCGCGTTGTCCGCGAGAAACTGATTGACGAAAAAGCAGCACTCAATTTGTGGCTCGAAGCCCACGTATGCCCGCGATGGATCAATCGCCAGAACCTTCATCAGCGTCTGCCCCACATTGACGCCGACGTCCACGAAAGCGCCAGTGGTGGCGCCCAACACACGCTCCAATACGGGGATCATGTGCAGCTCGTGCTCAAACGTACCGGCCAGCCGATTGGCGCAATAGCCTCTCAGTCGGTACGCTCGACCCCCGAGCGTCAGTGGCTTCCCGAGTTGGTAGCTCAGCCGTCTGAAGTGCAGCCTCATTCCTTGCAAGTTCATCCTCAGCCTCTACTCCGATCTAAGACGCAAGCGAGAAGATGTTCCACCCGATTGGGCCCTGGCAACTTCGGGCCGCAGCGACCACAGCCTGATGATTCTGGTTCAGCTCGGCGATCTTGGCGGCGAGAAGCTCGGGTTCATCCAACGGGCTTAACCAGCCAACGCCCGAGGTCCCGACTACCCCGCGAAAGGCTTCGTTGTCGTAGCCAACGATCGGCGTCCCGCAAGCCATCGTTTCCAAATACGTGCAAGAATGATCTCCCTGCGTCTCCAAGAAAGTACTCGCGCAAAGAGTCGAACTGTCGCGGTTTATCAACGAACTAGAGAGGAAGCCGGGGGACTACGAGAAGATCTGGCTCCATCCTAGGCCGCCTTTGCAGTTGCTGTTGCCGCCATCAGTCGCGAGCAGAGGATTGTTGTTCGTAACGAAGGAATCAGTGCTGTTGCGCCTGATGGCAGATGATGTGCTCCCACGCAACGTAGCCATGATGTGCCGGTACGGACTGCCAACGCCTCAGTACCTTCGAGTAGTACAACCACATCTGTCGAGGTCTCGGTCTGCGATCTTTGTTGGAGATCTCGATCCGCTCGACATCCACGTCTATTTGGCACTCAGCTACAACGCGATCTTGCCGAGCGGACGTCCGCGGGCAGCAATTCACTATGGCGGGATCAACGATGCTTGGTTGCAGCTTTGCCAGCGTAACCTCAAGAGAGGTCAACGACTTGAGGCGCTGATGATCAAGATGGATGACGCCGAAAGGAAGCACTTTCCCATCCTTGACGCGATGATCGACATCGCGGCGATCTAAGGAGAGAGAAGCCGCGAGCTACTGCGAAGCGGCCGGAAGCTAGAGCTCGAAGGGGCGACCAGCTCGGACTTCAGTGAAGGACGTCTGGCTTCGCTTCTACGCGAAATGACGAAGTCAGGGCACCGCAAGGCCCTGTCCCTTCCAACCCTGGCCTGAAAGATGCACCTTCTACGTCTTGATTGAATCCCCCCGAGTCGGAAAGAAACTCCCGAGGATCGCTGGATGGGCGCGCCGAGGTGGACCGACTCAGTTTTGGACTACCCGCAGCCCAGCAGAAGCCCCGCAAGCGGAGATTCAAGTCGCAAATCTGCTTCCGTTTGTCCCCCTGTTGTCCCCGGAACGCGCTCAGGCGCTCAGGGCCCATTAAAAGGAAGGCTCGCAACCCCACGGTGTCCCAGGCGAAAACCCAGTGGGCCCTCCAGGATTCGAACCTGGGAGCAATCGGTTATGAGCTCACGACCCGAATCGGCCAAGCGGCGGGAGCCGCGGCATCCCCGAGAAGTCAGACGGTTGTGCTCGCTATTTCGGCGCCCCAGAGTTTCGCGCGCTTCCGCGTTCTAGGCGAGAGTGATGCAGCCGGGCTTCAAGTACAACATGACCGAGTCCAGGCGAGCCTCGGCCTGTGCCAGATGGCCAGGCTTTACTCCTCGCTTGAGCCTTCGCCGTGTAGCGGTAGTTGAAAACCTCCATACCCCTGACCGCCTGCAGCGCGCCGCGTGAAGTTACCTGTTCCGTGCTCTAGAGAATCTCTACTGAGCCGACGGTACAAGCGCTACGATTCCCGCGGCGCACGTTCCGTTGGTCCGTTTCCGGGCAGCCGGTTCCTCTCCCTATGGCGCTGCTGGATAGAGCCGGTAGAAATGTCAAGGTAGGGCCGCCATTGTTCGCCAGGTCAGGCAATTGTGGATCACCGATGCTCACGCCGGAAACGCACCCGCTCAGCGAATTTGGACCGCTCACGCCGGGATCTGGCCACTGGAGATTGCCAGACCCCGAGCTCGCGGCGTCGCAGGCCAGGATACCCCCGGTCGCCACACTATCGAAGAAAATCGAATTCTCGATCGTGAATGCAGTGAAGTCCGGTGCGATTGGCGAAAAATCTGCCCGATTGGCCACGAACGTGCTGTTGTGAATGTCACCTCTTCCATCAAACAGCGCCACCACGCCCCACGGTCCGCTGGCTTGGTTGTTGAAAAACGTGCTGTTTTCCACGAACAGAATCGTACTGTCCGCCTGCAGCGAGCCACCGATTCGGGCCGCATTGTTGGCAAAGGTAGATCGGGTGATTCGCAGATCGCTGTTGTGGAAGTAGAGCGCTCCACCTCCTGGTGAGCTGTTTGCATCGAACGTGCATTGGTCGATGATCGTAGTTTGCGGGTCGACGTCCGACACCCGGAAAATCGCTCCTCCCAATGCGTTCGTGCCAGCTCGGTTTCCAGAAAAACGATTGCCGCAGAACGTGTGCGTCAGATCGCCGCCTCCGTCGATGTAGATGGCACCTCCACTTCCTCCCGAGCCCGCCTCGCCTTCGACGCAGCTTGGATCACTAATATTTCCGTCTTGGCCAAGCGCGTTGCCCTGATCGAAGACGCTGTTGATTACCGCTAAATCGCTGTTCAACGAGCCGATCGCCCCACCATTGGCGCCGCTATTATTAATGAAGCGGCTGTTGACCACCACAACCTCCTGCGAGCCGAGCGCGTAGATTCCACCGCCAGCGACGTCGGGTCCGAGCGGCTCGGCTTGGTTGTTCTGGAAGACAGTGTTGAACACGTGCAAAACTCCATCTTGAATAAAGACCGCGCCGCCACCGCCATCCAGGTGAAACCCGCGCGAGCATTGAGGGGGCTGTCCAGGTATTTCAGGGATTGCGGTTCCTCTCCCCCTTCCGTTGATGAGAGCAATGTTTTGGAGGGTGACGGTAATTGTGGTCGTGCGCCAGTTAGGGCCTACGAAGCGAAAGAGTCTCGTATTCCCATTTCCGTCGAGCGTGATCTGTCCCTGGCCGTCAATGATCGTATTGACATCGGATCTCAATCGCTTTTCAGAGCTGAAGCGAATGGTCGCGTTTCCGCCGCAGTTGAAAACGATGATCCCGCCTCTGAGCAGCGCTTGCTCCAGCGCGGCCTCGGTGCAGCTGGACCGTACTCCCGTCCCTATCACCGTCGTCGGCTGGGAGACGTCTACGGGCTGGATGGGAGAGACGCAGGTCGAAAGTGTGGATGGCTGGCCCGCCTGGTCGGCTCCCAGCGCGATCTTGCCTTGCGGTATACATCCGATGGAGAAGAGGAGAAAGCACCCACAAGCGACGATTGGAATTCGTGGTCCAGGGGTCCGATCAATCATTGAGAGCTGGGGCTACAAGTTTCGTGCCCACAGGTCTGCGACAGCGAACGTTCACCCGGCGCTCGGCGATCGAGAGCACAACGGTAGAGCAGGTCCTTCGACTACACTACGAGGTGAAGCGGTGTGGTGTCGCGTCCCCACAGATGCGGTCGGTGGTCAACACCCTGGATCGAGACCAGTGGCGCTCAAGCACCGCTCAAAGCGTGGGGGTCGCGACATCGGCCCACAGCGAACGAGCCTCGTACGGCGCGGCGTTTTCGCTCCAACCTCCTCAGATTTTGAAGCCCTTGGCAAAGACGCTGTTGAGGATGAAGTCACGCAGTAGCTTCGGAGGGTCCGGATCCGGTTTTCGTTGCAGAATTCGGCGAGCGCGCCAAGTCAAATAGCCAGTGGCCCACAAAGCGTCCGCGGCCATCGCGTACGCGGGGCCATGATGTTTGACGAAATAGCGCCGCCGAGAGTCGAACCAATAGGTGGGTCGGCGCTTCTCCTTCGATTTGGGACCGTCCACCTCGGTTGCCGCCGCCTGCACGTGCACGACTCGGCTGCGCGGCTCCACCCAGCATTGCCAGCCAGCCTGGGCCGCGCGCCGCGCGAAATCCACCTCCTCGAAGTAGAGGAAGTAGCCCTCGTCGAGCAGTCCGATCGAATCGAAGACTGGGCGCCGGACCATCATGCTTGCGCCAGAGACCCATTCGGCCGGCCGGGCCACCGGGGAGGGGGGCAAAACTACCGCCCGGTGAGCGATCAGTTTCGAAAGCAGCCCCAAACGCAGGCCACCATCTAGCTCGCTAAACAGGGTATGGAACCGGAAACCGGAAGCCTGGCGAGCACCGTTGCCGTCTTCCAGTTGGCTACCGACGATGCCAACCTTGGGGTGCTCTGCCATAAACTCGACGAGCGCTTTGACCGCTCCCGGACGCACCGTAGTGTCGGGATTGAGCAAGTGGATCAATTCGGGTGGATCGGGTGACTCCAGGAAACTGCGAATGCCGGCATTGTTGCCGAATGCATAGCCTCCGTTTCGTCCCAGCGGCAGGATCGAGGCCCACCTTTTCCATCCTTCGGATGCGATCGCAGCGGTGATTTTCTCGACCGAACCGTCAACAGACGCATTGTCTGGAACGAGGACTCGTGCGGGTATTTCCTGGATCTCGTTCACCAGCGATCGAAGACACGCGATCGTCAGATCCGCTGTGCGATAGTTGAGGATGATGATTCCGACTGGCGGAGTCATCGAGCTGCTCTTCTCCTTTGGCCATTCAAGCGATTGTCGGTGTTGTGGTTGGCTTGCCGACGAAACAGGGCGGCGAGCTTGGTGGCTTCCTGAAATGCATCGTGCTCGCAAACCACCCGCTTCGCCCCTAGTTTGGCCATCTGCGCCAGTTGCTCAGGCGGGGCGAGCAACACGGCGCGCATCGCTTCGGCGAGGGCGTCTACCGAGCCGGCGGGGATGAGCCAGCCACTAGCCCCAGGCTCCACCAGCTCCGGGATTCCGGCGACGTAGGTTGCCACCACCGGACGGCCAAGAACGAAGGCTTCCATCAGCACCACCGGCAGACCTTCAGCGAAGCTCGGCAGTAACAATGCACGCGAAGTCACGATTTGTTTGCGAACGTCTTTCCCGCTGAGCCATCCAGTGATCACAATCCGGTCCGCCAGATCCAACTCGCGGATTCGGGCCTCCACCAACTGGCGCATCGGCCCGTCGCCTACCAGCACGAGTTGAAACTGCATTCCGTCTTGCTTCAGCTTTGCCGCGGCTTCAAGCAAAAGCAGATGGCCTTTCTGTTCTCCCAGCCTTGCCACGCACACCAACCGCGAATCGGTCGGCGCGACGTCGGCTGAAGTCTTGAGCAGGTCGGGGCCGAGGCCGCAGTGGACCACTTCCACTTTTTTCCAGTCCTCGGGGCGGCACCAGCGAAACAACTGACTGCGCCCGAAATTACAGACTGCAATCACAAAGGCCGCGCGTTTGATCTTTTCGGCCAACCCAAGTGACTCGGCTCGATCGAACTCCTCAGGTCCGTGAGCGGTGAAGCTGTACGAGAAGCCGCCGACGATGTGGCAGAGCATCGCCACCATCGCCGAGTTAGTGCCAAAGTGAGCGTGCAAATGTTCTGCTCCGCCCTGCGCGAGCCAACGCGCCAGAGTACACGCTTCGGCAAGGTACACGACATTTCGAAGCATTCCTCGAAGGGACGGCCACCCAAATTTTATCGCCAGACCGAACGCTCGGCTTATCGCGATCGGCCTGGTCACCAGCGCTGCCAGAGTCCGCATCAGAAGCGTAATAGTTCCAGCTTCCAGGATCGCTCGCGTCCGTGACAGCTCGGCAACATCCGCCTCATCGGGAAGAGCTGCCTTAGCTCTGCGCACCGTGAATCGGAGGATCTCCACGCCCTGCGACTCCAGAGCGTCGATCTCGCGCCGGATGAAGCTGTGACTGGGTCCCGGGTACTGATTGACGAGGTAGGCAATCCTCAACGTTGCGACAGTGTATGACAAGACGACGGGCTCTGGCGTGGGGAAGATCAAGCAGGTTTGGGGTCAACCTCGTCCCAGGTCCTTGCGCCGAGTCGGCGAACAGAAGTAGGTTGCGCCCTCCAATCATGCGAACGAGGAGCTACCGTGGGCGAGGTTGGGATCGTCGCGATCGGACGAAACGAGGGTAATCGCCTCAAAGGTTGCCTAACGGCAGCGGTGCGCGCGGGTCTCACCATCGTATACGTCGATTCTGGCTCGACCGATGGGAGCACGGCGATCGCCCACAGCCTGGGGGTGACTATCGTTGAGTTGGACGCTTCTAGTCCGATGGGTCCGTCACGGGCTAGAAATGCAGGCGCCGCCCGTCTGCTTAGGCTCGATCCACAGGTCAAGTTCATTCAATTCGTTGATGGGGACTGTGAGCTGGCCGATGGGTGGATCTCGAAGGGCGTTCGTCATCTGATCGCAGCGCCGCAAGTGGCTGTGGTCTGTGGACGGTTGCGCGAGCGTTTCCCCAGCGCCTCTGTTTACAATAGGCTCTGTGACATCGAGTGGGACGAGCCGGTCGGTGAAGCACGCTCTTGCGGCGGGAACTGCATGATGCGGGTCGATGCCTTTCTACAGGTGGGTGGATTCGACCCCAACGTGCTCGCGGGAGAGGAACCCGAGCTCTGCCTGCGACTGCGCGCCCGGGGATGGAAGGTTCTTCGAACCAACGAAGAAATGGCCGTCCATGATGCGGCAATGACGCGAATGGGGCAATGGTGGAGGCGAGCCGTTCGATGCGGGCACGCATACGCCCAGGGCGCCTGGTTACACGGCAGCTCGCCGCAACGGCACTACGTTCGCGAGACGCGCCGCGCCTGGACATGGGGATTTCTGATCCCCTTGGTCGCCGTTAGCGCTGCTTGGCCGTCCGGAGGGATGACCCTCTTGCTATTGCTGTTCTACCCCGCGCAGTTCTGCTGGGTCTACCGCCAAGCGCGGCGGCGTCCACTTCCGCGCGGCTACGCGGCCGCCTACGCGGCATCCTGCGTGTTTTCGAAGTTCGCTGAAGTGTACGGAATTTGGAAGTTCGGCATCAGGCAACTGCGCGGCGCGCCGATGCAGCTGATCGAGCACAGATAGCCGCCACTGGGCCGGCGCTATCCAAGATTTTCGTGAACGACATCTCACAACATACGTTCATCATCGAAGCTGGACGCGCCGAGAAAAGATACTGGCGCGACCTGTGGCTTTATCGCGAGTTGATCTACTTTCTTTCCTTGCGAGACATCCTGGTTCGCTACAAGCAGACCGCGATCGGAATTGCCTGGAGCGTACTCCGTCCGGTTCTTACGATGCTGGCGCTTACCTTCGTGTTCAGCCGCGCCGCGGGCCTGAACACCGGCGATCCCAGCATTCCCTACTCGCTGTGGGTGTTCGTAGCCATGCTGCCCTGGCAATTTTTTGCCGATGGGCTCAGTGCCAGCAGTAACAGCCTGGTCACCAACACCAATATGGTTACCAAGATCTACTTCCCTCGAGTGATCTTGCCCGTGAGCAGGGTGGTCGTAAGTTTCATCGACTTTGGGATCACGACTTGTCTGCTGGCGTTGATGATCATCTTCTATCACTTCTACAAATACGATTTCACGCCCAGCTGGCAGATCATCTTCATCCCGATCTATCTCCTCCTCGCTTTCGGTAGCGTGATCGGAGTGGGAATGTGGTTCGCCTCGCTGAACGTGAAGTACCGCGACTTTGGCTATATCGTGCCGTTCATTATCCAGTTCGGCCTCTACGTCTCCCCGGTTGGGATCAGCAGTGGCGACATCACGCACAACAATCCGACCCTGCGCTCGATCTATTCGCTAAATCCGATGGTCGGCGTAATTGATGGTTTTCGCTGGTGCGTGTTCGGCGATCGGGCCCCCCTCTTTTGGCCAGGGCAGCTAATTTCACTGGCTGTAATCGGGCTCCTTCTCTTTCTCGGGGTGCACCACTTTCGCAAATTCGAGCGCAGCTTCGCCGACGTCATCTGACCGATGCCCAAGGTGAGCATCGGCGTGCCCATCGATTGATGGTTAGGTGCTCGGTATTTCCGTCGTTGCGATCGAGGCGCCCAGAGCGGGTCGCAAGCGCGTTAGCGCGACAGGAACAAGCGGGGGCTTCAACGCCAGCACGACACTCCTCTTTCGCAGCCCGATCAGTGCCCCTGCTGCGAGCAGAAAACTAGCGTCGTACATATCGTTGAAGATGTTATCAATCATGTACAGAGCCACCATCACGGCAAGAGCCGAAGCTGGCGCGATCTTGGGATGAATCCAATGCCGAGGTGAGCAACGACGCAAAAGGACAATTGCCGGTAAACCGAGCATCGCATTGAGCGATATGAGACCCAGAAGGCCATTCGTTCCAAAAACAATGATCCACAGTCCATCGGTGACCGTGACGTCTCTGCCGTACTTGTAAACTCGCGATCGTCCCCATCTGGCCCACCCTAAGAACTTCCTTTCAAGCGCCTTCTGGATAAGAAGGTTTTCGTTTTCCACTCTGAAACGAATCGAGTACCCGCGATCATAGCTTGTCGTCGCTTCTGTGGCGGCGATTAATGTCTCACCGGAAAACTTGCCGGTCGCTCGGAGGTATATGTACACGGGTGGAGCTGCTAGCAGGAATAGTATTGGCAAGGCCGTTCTCAGTGACTTGTTCAAAAAATACGCAGCGGCCCCAAGTAGTATGATGGCAATACCATTCATCGACTTGCAGAGCAGCGTGGTACCGAGCAGCAGGAGCGTGATCCAGCCCATCGGGAGGCCCCAGACGAACTTCAACGCACCGCTTTTCCATAACCACAGGGCTTGGACAGTCGCTAGCGCCATCCAGAGAGAAACTGCCAAGGCATGCTGCTTGAACACGATCGGACGAAATCCTCCGTAGCGCATGTGCTGGCCAAAGTCGTGCTGGAAGAATCCGTATAGCTGCCGGTGCAGCTGGGGACTCATCCGAACTTCCCAGAGGCAGAGCGGCACGTAAATCAACCCGCCGAGAATCAAGCCGATCGCCAACTCACGCAAGCCCTCGACGCTGCTGAAGTACAGCCTTCCAAGCAGATATGGAACGCCCCAAATAATCGTCGCATTCACCGTGGCCGAGAGCGCGTCATAGCTGCCCGTACCGTTCGATGTTGCCGACGCAAAGCCGCACACCAAGCACCAAACGATCATCGGCACATCAAAGAGGTTCAAGCGGAGCCGCGACCAAAGTTTGGCATGGAAGATCACGCTGAACAGCAGTAGCCCGAGCCCAATGATCGAGATCTTCTCGTGGAGCAGGTACAGGTTGGCGTAACCTGCATTCGGTAAGAAAAGGGAGCCGCCGATCGCGGTAGTCAGGACCGCTTTCCTCGGGGGTAGCTTGTAGAAGAGCACCAGCCCAAGCAGCGCCCAACCAATAAAGGCAAGATGAACCGAGATCGGCATCTGTCAGATCTCACGCATCACCGGTTCACGGTGCTCGCATATCGAATACTAGTCCCGGGGCCCGGAGGTTGGCGTCATTTGGCGGCGCGAGTCTATCAGGGAACCGTTCATATCGTGACGACAGCTACCGGCGGGAGCTGAGGCATCGGCAGGCAACGCGCCAGCCGTTTCAAATCATGCGCTTTTAACAGGCGCGAGCCCGCGCTGACCCGGCACGTCCACCAGGGAATCGCTTGAGTGGAAACCGGTAAGTCCGGAATGTGGTATTTCGAGGAGGAGTTAATGGCCGCTCTCTCGACTGCAGGTCAGATCCAGAACTTTGGCGGAGGGCCGCGTTGATCGAGCACCCAATCGTAAATCTTCAGTGTCTTGCGCGCCTTAGCGTCCCATGTGTAGTGGGCCATCGCGTGACGATGGGCTTCAAGTCCAAGCTTTTGGGTGCGGTCCGGATCGTCGACCAATGCCTCCAGCTCAGCGGTAAAGCGTGCCACTAGCGTCCCTTTGTCGCCAACGGGCACTTTCACCCCGCGATCAGGCCCCACCAGCGCCGCCGGACCGCCGTAGTCGACCACCACGCAGGCCATGCCGCAGGCCATTGCCTCAACCACTACTCCGGCGCCTAGCTCGCGGATTGAAGGAAACGCGAAGATTTCCGCCTGCCGCATCAGCTCGCCTAGCTCGTTCTGTGGGCGAGGCCCCATCAGCTCAACACAGTCGCTGAGATGGTGTTTGCGGACCAGAGCCTCGAGGCGCGGCCGCTCCGGGCCGTCCCCGACAACGATGAGACGGTGGCGTTGCAATCGCGAGCTGTTGGCAAACGCTTGGACCACTACCTCCGGCAACTTATAGGGCACCAGTCGGCCTGCGAAGAGCACCGTTTGCCTGTGATGGCGCGTACGGGCGGAATAGGAAAACAGCGAAGGGTCGACGCCCACCTCGGGAAAATTGATTGCCCGGGCGCGCGCCTCGGCGGGCAGGTCCGCAATGGTGTGCTCGAACGCGGCGAGCACCGCCGCTGAACGGCGGTACGTAGATCGGTGGAACGGCAACAGCTTGTATGCTCCCCGCAAGTAGGTCAGCCACTCCCGTTCTCGCCGCAGCTCACTGCCAAAGCCAGGCGGCCAGGGGAGGTTTCCGTTGAGTGGACCTATGATGAAGGGCACAGGGCTAAGGTGGGCTATCGGACTCGGTAAGGCGGGTGACATCGGCGTAATGCGGTGAACTAGATCGAAGTCGCCGGCCTCCAGCTTGCGGCGTAGCTGGCGCCACGCGGCGCGCTCGAAAGCAACGTAGCTTGGGTAATCCATGGCGGTCTGAATCGTCCAGCCTGCGCCCACCCCACCCCTAAGAGCGCCCGCCAGGTTCGCTAACGGCGCAGCGACTTGTTCGGTATCTAGGTAGATCAGCTCAGCCCTGCCAAGACTCGCGCGGTCGAGATTCGGCCGGTTACGCACTTGGGTGACGACCACCGCGTCGACATGCTCCGCGAGCGCGCGGGCGTACTTGTAGCCTACGATCGGTAGAGATGGCCACTCCGGGTTGCACGCGTCCGCGAGCAACAGCACGCGCCGCCGTTGCCTCGCATTCGTGTTGTCCCGGACTACAGATTTCGAGGTTCCGAAGCTCTCGGTGCCTTTCAAATGATCGTAAGTCAGCGGGGAACGCATCAGCCTTCAGAGGCAATGGCACGAAAGGTAGCGGCACGCCGGTACCACGCCTTCGGCTTAAGTCGAAGGTTAATCTCGCAAGAGCAACGGTGCGCGGTGACCAGACGGCACGCGCAGCGTTCGAAAGTCACCTCGGCGATCCCACTCAAGGATAGACAGGCGAGGTTGCGGTCCCTTTTAGTACCCGAACTAAGAGCCTGCTTGGCGACGCGTGAAAGCTCGCACGCTGCATACAGGGGCTAGCCCGCCTTCTAGGTCGCTTAGAAAGCAATCTATAGACCGATTGATAGGTGTCTCGTTGAGCGGGCTGACAATGGTAGAGAGCTCTCCCCCTCAAGGTGTGGCGGCCACCGCGCTTACGGCCGAACCCGAGCCTAGATAATTTGAGATGTTGAGCAGTGAACTTATGTGGCACGGCCATTGAAGCAGCGCGTCACATGCTCACTACCAATTGTCTACGGCTGATCGCATTTGCCTTCGCACTGCTTGCCACAGGCCCTGCATTGAGCCACCCACGTCGACTTTCAGAAGCCAACAGTGACACGCTGCAGATACAGGGGCGCTCTTTCTTAGACACCTGCGGAAACCCGTTGGTCATCCGCGGTGTCGAGCAGCCAATGGCATGGCCGTTCAGTGCATATGATCCGGATACCGACCCGGAGGGGCAAACCCGCTCACTCGAGGAGACTATCCACCAAATTTCGCTCTCCGGGGCGAATGCCGTGCGGCTGCTCTTTGACCTCACCGGCGGTGAGGAAGGAGACAACCCGATGTGGCGGATTGAGGAGTTGATCGCGGCTGCCGCCAGCAGAAACCTGGTGATTTACCTCACCGGTGGTAGCTACGACTGGGAACCGGACCCGGACGGAACCACTCGCTCTAGTTACAGAGCATGGTTTGCCAGGGAAGAGATGATCGCGATGGTGGACCGGTTTAAGAAATGGATCATCATTGATGTGGGTCTGGAGAGTTTTGCCCCCACCCGAGAAGAATGGCGGGACGTTTCAATTGAAGACATCCACTATTTCAGAGACATGGGTTACACCGTGCCGTTCACCGCCATTGGGCCGACGTATGGTCGTGATTTGCCAGCCATTCTGCAGTATGGCGCGGAAATAGAGGCGGCTGATCCCCTCGGCAAGACGATTCTTGGATGGCAGGCATACTGGGGGAGCAGCAATTGGTATCAGTATAGCTTCGGGGGTGAACAGGGACTTTCGTATCCGACTTCAATCAGCAATGGCATCGAAGTTGCCTCGCGTAGTCCATTCCCGATTCAGGTCGGTTTAGATTTTCGATCAGACCCTGGCGAAATCACGGACTACCAGAGCGGGATGACCGCAGCTGCCGCGACCAACACTGGCTGGTTGTGGTGGGCCTATTACCATCCGATCGAGTTCCCTATCTACCGCAACGCCCTTACTCAGTATGGGACGTTGTCTCATCTCTATGACACCGAGCCGGATCCATACGGGCCGACGGTCGTGTTTGGGCATCCAAACGCGCTGATCTCAGCCGTTCGGCCGTGCGGCGCGTGAGCTCCCTCCGTTAGAGAAGCGCCACTTGCCGACTAGGCGATTGCGGAACTCACTGGATCGTTACGATTGACGCGGGTGGAAGGATTATCCGGACGCCTCCGTCGGTGCTCTTAACCTCCATCACCGCGGGTTGGACCGCTTCGACAATCTTGCTGAGATCCCGCTCAGCCATATCGGTCGGCAGTAGTCCAAGCCCTTCCAACGTTCCCTTTTCCGCCCTCGACGCGGCGAGTGTGGTGACCCGGTACGACACACCGTTGTCCATCGTGCGTAGGATCACTGGATACTCAACCAGCGGATTTCGGTTTATCACCAGAAACGACTTGCGACCACTCGTGAGGTAGCTGCGCACGCTGATCGCTGGCACTGCTTCGCCGTCACCTCTTTTGCCAGCGCCGTCCTGGGAAATTCCCTTCAGGGAGGGTGTGCCCGCAGGAATTTTCGTTTCAACCAGCGCGCGGTCCGCGCAAGCGGCATTGAACATGCTGATCCCGTACCAGATTGGAAGACGAAAGCGGCTCGTTGAGCCGGTGATGACCTGCCAGGCGACGTTAGCCTGGTATCCTCCCATGTGGTACTCCTCGGCGCCGTGCGCGAAAAGGTCGGCGATCGAGTCGACACCTAAGCTCACGAGGGTCATCGAGTTCTTGCGCACTTCGCTTCCGGCTGCAGGCTTGTACCCTTCGGGTCCCGGGCCGCCCTCGTAAATCAGCATCCTGGTCTTCTCGCCGCGGGACGACCAAATCTTCATCGTGTCCTGCATGGTTTTGGCAAAGCCAGTTACTTCCCACAGAACAGTCGCACTCAATTCATTTAGCGGAGTCGAACCGAAGGTATCGACGTACGGAGCAATATCCATCGCGTCATGCGCCGGATAAGTCAGCTTATCGACCGGATCATTAACCCAGTAGTCATCCGCCAACTGACCGTTAGCCACGAGCATTACTTTTGGAGAGTAGTACTTGCTCGCGCGAAATGCGTTGAAGCGCTCCTTGGCAAAGCTTGCGTACTTTTGTGGATGCCAAAGGTCGAATGGGTAAGCCCACTGAGGCCAGTTCCACGCTTCGTCCTGATACTCGATATAAATGCGCTCGAGTGTATCAGTCCACGGGAGCGGGTGACCTTGCTCGGCGCGAAGCTTTCCAAGGCCGTTGGTTGTATCTTTCGAAGACAGATACTCGGCCAATTGAGCGAACTCCGAAGGCAGCCATTCCTTGGCGGTAATGATCCAGGCGCGCCTCCCCGTCACCTCGGCCAGCCGGAGGTTCGAAAAGATATTGTGGGCGTAGTTGGGCGCCGCCTCGGTCGCCGCGGTAAGCGCATTCTCCAAAGGGAGCCAGGTGTCGTGATACCAGAAGCGAAGAGATCCTGCTTTCAGTTTCTGGAGATCATCAACCACTGAGGGCAGCGGCTCAAAGGGTTTAGAGCGGACACTTGGTTGCCGTGGTTCACTCGCTGCGCTTTTGGTCGCAAGGGACTCGTATAGCAGCACATTGTCTAGCCAGAGGGTCCCCTTCCCCTCAATCAACACCTGAAAACCGGCCGATCCCTGACCCTTTCCAGCGAACTCGCCTGTGATCCGGTGGAATTTTCCGTCATCCGGTACTACGAAGTTCTTGTCGAAAGAAGGGGGATATGCAGTCCAAAACGGTTCGGCCAACTGGACGACCACCTTGCCGTCCTCCACGCCGGCCTGGCGTACGTACAGCGAAAAGGTATACGTGGTATCGCTTCGCAGGCGCCGCCACGGATTGTCCCAGATTATCGGGGATGACAAACCAACCTTCCCATCATTGGTCGAGACAATTTTCGCGCTCTGTGTGCCACCTGGGGGCCTCACCTTATCCACGGAAAAGGTGACACCCTCTTCGCCCAGGACCAACCATCCGGGTGGTACGGTAACTCTAGGGGTCTTCGGGTCGGTGACGTTCCGAGGTAGCGACTCCACCATGAAGATGTCCTTGTCAAACTCCGACGCCGGCGTCTTCTTGATGATCCGAGATCGATCGGAGTCCGAGAGCGTCCAAACAGCGCGGTAACCGCCTTCCACGTTTTTGTCAGAAACGCGTTCGTATTTTGCGATCCTACCTTCACGCCCTTTCGCCGGTCCGCTGAGAATCCAGTAACGACCCCCATCCCAGAATCCGCTGTTCAACTCCTCCACTGCCGCAAACTGTGCGTAGTTGTGTTCTTCGAGCGTGTTCGCACTGCCCGCCCAAGCCCAATACATCCGGCGCACCGGTCGTCTCGGCTCCAAGCCGGGGTTCTCGATATATTGGTTGTAGAGTTTGACGTCGTTGTAATACTCGCCGGTATCGCCAACATTGAGGCCAATTCGCGGAGTCGTCGACTGGATCACCACTCTCGGATCAGGCGTGAACACAATCGGCTCAGACAGGTTATCGATCCGCAAGTTAATCTTTTGGGTCGACTTCTTGGACGACGAATCGGTCACCTCCACAGTCCAGGTGAAGCTCCCGGCAGCGGTCGGGAGGCCGCTCAGAACACCGTCTGAGCCGAGCGACAACCCAGGAGGGAGCGCGCTCAATGTTCTCCAGCTAAACGGGGCCGAGCCTCCACGGGCGTAGAACTGCGCCTCGTATGCCTGGCCAACTGCACCCGCGGTGAGGGTTGGGAAGTTCCCAACCGCGAGGGGGTTTGCCGGGTCGGTCACCACCAAATCGAAGAGGCGCTGCTCGTACTCTCCCTTCAAATTCGACGTACTCACGTAAAAACTCACTATTCCCTCGCACCGCTTCGCTGGGCCACAAATCCAGTTTTCCGGGCAGCCGCCGCCGGATGCGTCGCAGTCCGCGCCGCTTACCTTTCCAGAAAGCCGACCGCCTGGTTCGAGCTTCCAACCGTCCCAGTCCCAGCGTCCTGGCACCGGTGTAAACAGCTTCCAATTCAAGGGCTCCGATTTGCCGAGCGATCTGAACTGAAAGGTGTAGTCTTTGCCGACACTCGCCTGTGGAAGAAGCGAATGAGTCGCGATTTTGGCCGATTGAACCGAAGCAGGGTCGGCCCTCGTTACAACGACCGCGGCAATCAGCAAAATGACCGCTGTGAACGCCCATCGCGGACCGTTCGCCGCACGATGGAGTGAAATCTTGTTGACCAGGCTCAGTCGTAGCTCCGAAATCTCGCCCAGGGAAAAGCTGCGCGCTGGTGAAGGGAAGCGCTCTTTAACCCATCTCGAAGCAATCTGCGAGGTCCGTCGGGCCAAGCGCTTCGCGTTACAGGCGAGATCGAGTATGGTCCGTCGCTCCGAATCACGGAGGGCATGATTTGAAGAGCGATTATATCGTCTTCGGACGCCCGAGTATCGGGCCGGAGGAAATCGAAGCAGTTGTGCAGACACTCCGGAGTGGATGGATCGGCACTGGGCCACGAGCGAAGGAGTTCGAGCAGAAATTTTCCGAGTACATCGGGTGCCGATACGCGGTCGCAGTCGGCTCCTGCACGGCTGCGCTCCATGTCTCGATGCTCGCCGCTGGGATCCGCCAGGGAGACGAGGTGATCACCAGCCCGCTCACGTTTGCGGCCACTGCGAATGCAATCCTTCACGCGGGAGCCATGCCGGTTTTCGCAGACGTTTCTCTTCAAACGATGAACTTGGATCCCCCAGCAGTGGAGGCCGCGATTACCCCTCGTACCCGCGCGATCCTTCCCGTTCATCTCGCCGGACGACCTTGTGAGATGGATGCGCTGGTCGACATTGCGGAGCGCCACGACCTGTTTTTGTTGGAAGATGCCGCCCACGCAATCGAAAGCTGGTACCGAAGTCGCAAGGTGGGGACCTTCGGTGGAGCAAGTTGTTTCAGTTTCTACGTGACCAAGAACATGAGCACCATCGAGGGGGGTATGTTGTGCACCAACGAGCAGGCCCTCGCCGACAAGGCTCGGATCCTGGCTCTTCACGGAATGAGCGCAGACGCGTGGGCGCGCTTTAGCGATCGAGGATACAAGCACTACGAAGTGACGCAGCCCGGCTTCAAATACAACATGACTGATGTTCAGGCGGCGCTTGGACTCTGCCAACTGCCTAAGCTGAACGGGTGGCTCGAACGGCGAAGGCAGATCTGGCGGCATTATGATGAGTTGTTTGCGGATCTTCCCTGTGAACGGCCCACCCCCGAGGAGCGCGGCACTGTCCACGCGCGCCACTTGTATACCTTGCTGATCGAGCCTGAGTCGGCCGGGATAACCCGGGATCAATTCATGCTTTCGCTCCATCAGCGCGGAATTGGCACCGGCGTGCACTATCGCTCGCTGCACGTGCATCGCTACTACCAGGAAAGGTTTGGCTATCGTCCCGGTGACTTTCCCAACGCTTACCGCATCGGGGAGCGAACGGTGTCCATACCGCTTTCCCCTCTGCTCAACGACGACGAGGTAGAACGGATCGGGCAATCTGTCCATGATGTCTTGTCGCGGAAGTAGGAATCCGCGGATTGCGCTTCATCTTTCTCATTCCTGACCTTCGCCGAGATGCACTAACCCACGCAAGGCATCTCCTCGGTCCTACCCCATTGCGCTATTTGCTACCCAAGCCACGGATGGCTATGAGCAGCGATTTCGTATCGGGCGGAACCCTCAACATCATGCGCCACGCCAAAATTGCGCGCGCGCTCGGCGCGGATGCGGTACTGGCCACGGAGAGCGGCCGCGATAGGTATGGTCCCCGGCGGGGAATCGCCGGTGTTCCCTTTATCGCCTGGTCGGCGCGGCGCCCAGAGGATGTCTGCATTGTTCCGGACATCTATACCCATCAGATTCCGCAGATTCAGGGATTCGCGATTGCCTACCTGCAGAGTCCTAGCTGGGTGCGCAATGACTTCGATCATACGCTCGATCGGGTGGGGCTCTGGACCGATTCGCCGTTTATGCTGGAGATCTGTCGCAAGACGTATCCCGGCAAGACGCCGAGCATGGTTCCGAACGTGATCGATGACCAGGCATTTCCTTTCATCCCCCAGGCGCAGCGTCGTCAGGGCGAATTGATCGCTTTCCCGAGAAAAGGCCCGGAGTTCATCGATCAAGTGTATCGCCGTTACGTTTCCAACGGAGGGTCATACTGGCGACTCAATCTCGTGCACGGCCTACCCTTCTACAAGTTCGCCGCGCGCTTGCAGACGCCTCAAGCCTTCCTCGCGTCAGCTGATGTCGAAGGCTGCGCGCTGCCTCCTCTCGAGTCAATGGCGGCAGGAATCGTGGTCGTTGGGAAGGACGCTTGCGGAGCAAATTTCTATATGAAACACCGTGAGACAGCGATCGTTGCAGACGAACCCAACAAAGCGGCGGAAGCTCTCGCTACAATCGAAAAGGAGGATGTCCGGGAGCATTTGTCGCGGAATGGTTACGCGATAGCGAAAAGGTGGTTTCCGCAAGCCGAACCCACGTCTTTCTGGAAAAGCTTTCTGGCGCAGCGGGCCTGGGCATAAGACAGAGGGTTTCCGCAGACACCTTGCCGGGATTGTGGGCAATATGCCATACAACCAGCCCGCCTTTGCTCCCGCGGGAGATAACAACCATGATTCCACCTGTGCCGCAAACGGTTCGTCTCGCACGGCGAATCGCCGAAGGAATGGCGCGAAGGCTGAATACGCTTGAACGCACGGTGTCGCCCGAGGTCGAGCGCGCGCATCACAACCAGGCGGTGGTGCGCACGATGGATAGTTATAATATGGTGACGAAACCGGATGAGCCCTATTACGGGCGCCAGTATCTTCGCTTCATCCTTCCGGAGCTCGAGCGTCGCTATCCGGAGCGTCGGATCCGGATGCTGGACCTGGGCTGTGGACAGGGGCGGCTTGCCCTGCCGCTTGCGCGTTGGTCGTCGCAACGTGGGGGGACAGTCATCGGTGTGGACCTAACGCCCGCGGCAGTTGCCCAAGCGGAGCAATACGCGGCGGCCGAGCAGCTACGCAATGTCAACTTTGTCGCCCGCGACGCGATCGAATTCGTGCGCGAAGCCCCGGACAACTCGGCTGATGCCATTCTCTTCACCGAGGTGACCTTCTTCATGCCCTCCTATCGCGAAGTCCTCAAAGAATTTTCACGCCTGCTGAAGTCAGGGGGAGTCGCCTTCATCGCCTTCCGCTCCCAGTATTACAACCTGTTGCAACTGGCGCGTTCCCGAAGCTGGGAAAGCGCGACGCACGTCTTGAACCATCGAGAAGGACACATCTTCGGCGGCCCGATGGGATTCGCCTGGCAGACCGTGGAGGAGATCCCTCCTCTGTTGGAAGCGTTCGGACTTCGAACTCTTCGCCTGCTGGGGATCGGCGTGCTCTCCGGAATCAAGGGGGATGCGCGCGGCGCAATCGTTCACCCGTCGGAGCTCTCGCCCAAGGACCAAGAAAGGCTGATGGAGCTGGAGTGTGCAGCGGCAGAGCAGTACGTCGCGTGCGGGCGCTACATTCTCACGATGGCGGAGCGGCCACCGAACGTGTGACGGTGGTGCGGCGCGCGATCGGTGACAAGTCGCGCAACTTTCATTCAAGTCGACGATACACCAGCACGGTTCGCGCGTTCGATTCGGCTGCGAGCGGTATCCAGACGAACGGGTACCAACCGGGCAATCGCGAGCTCAGTCTATCCGTGAGCCGATATCCTAGGGCCTTGAAAGACTCCCAATCGGCCGCCCGAAATCCGGTCTCCTCGGCGACCATTGCAGCCCTCTGGGGCCGACGAGTGAAATCTTCGATCCAGCGTTGTAGGTCGTTATCAATCAAAACCGTCTTCGGTAGATCGTTTGCCTTCCCGACGACCTCTGCGATCGGCCGCGGGTCGAGGCGGTAACCAAGTATCTCCAGGCGGGACTTCCCCGGTATCCGGGGCCAGAATGAGAAAATGGAGAACAGTTCATCCGTCGGGAGATTCGCCTGCACATATGCCTCGATCAAATCTTCTGGTCGAGAGCGCAGCGCTAGCCATGCGATGTTTGCGTAGAGCAGGTTCACGGCAGTAAGCACGACCAATGCAATCGACGACCTGCGCGACCACGATGGAATTCGTTGCCGCAGAGCATCAACCGCACAGGCCACCAGCGACACCAGCCCAAGCGCGGCGGGCAGCGCGAAGCGGTCCGGAACATAACCGGCCGGGAGCAATCCAAGTAGGACGAAGCTTGCAAACGGCAGCGCCAATGACCACGAGCCTCTCGGTCGGAGAGCTAACAGCAACGCGATGCTCGCGGCCGCCGCGAGCATGCCCCCAGGCCCAAGGTTATTGGTGAGCGCCTGGATAATCTCCCGGGCATAGTCCGAGGCCGACCGGTTCGGCGCGCCCCATATCGCCAGGTCATTTCCAACGGTCAAGTAGTGCATTCTTCTTAGCCAAGTGGAGGGCGCGTAGATCACGTTGAGGAGTGCATACCAGCCCACCAGCGTGACCAGACCGACGACTACCGCTCGCCGAATCCTTGAGCGCAGCTCCGGCGAGTGCGACCGGCGGAAACCCTCAAATGCCAGCCCGAGACAAGGCAGGGCAAACAAACTAACCGCAAGCTCCTTCGAAGTGACCGCCCACGCGATGAACGTGGCGAGCCAGAGCGCCCTCACGATCGTGATCCCACGCCGGACAATCACGACGTACGTTCCCAACGCAAGGGAGCTGAACGCGATCATCGGTCCATCTCCCTTCAAGATCACCGCTTGCCAGACCAGCACTGGGTTGCTGGCCGCGCAAAGAAAGAGTGCGAAAAACGTGGCGAGTCGCGAAAAGCCCGCTGCGACAAGATTCGCACCTAGCAGCGCGAGCGACAGGAGAACGAAGCAGACGAGCAGAATCCGGCTCTGCAGGATCAGCGCGGTGAGCTGCTGCAACGGCCGGTGAAACCCGTAGGGAAAGCTCTTGCTTGCGGGGCCGAACGTTCCTTGGTGCTTCCAGTAGAGTAGCGACAGCGCGTATCCCGGCGCGTAGAGAAAATTGTCGGCGGGTCCCCACTTGTGAAACTCCTGCCCGCGAGAATGAAAGAACTTCAAGGCCTTGAGTGGCTGGTACTCCTCACCTAGATGGGACTCGAAATCCGGCAGGCCATGCCCCACCAGCGGAGCGGCGAGCAACCCCGCAGCCAGGCATGGAACAATGAGGTATCCGCTTCTCCGTGCGCTTCCGTTCACAACGGAACCATCCTGCAGTGTGCGTGCCTAGAGCGCAATCCCGTGCCTTTCTGCTAAGTAGTGCGCGCCATGAACAATCTCCCTCGCCTCGACAAACGCACCTGCCGGGCGGATCTCGCCGTGCGGCACTCGGGTGGTTTCGTAGTTTTTGGTGCAACGCTAGCCGCGCTCTGCGTCCACTCTTGCGCTAACCTCGGCAACTACGTTTGGGTGGATCAGTACAAGGAAGCCGCAGTCCCCGAGAAGCCGTATACGATCGCACCCGGGGACTTGATTCAGGTTCGAGTTTTCAATCAAGAGCAGCTGTCCGCGCGAGTGCGCGTGCGCGCTGATGGCAAGGTCTCCCTGCCCCTGCTCAATGATGTGGAAGCCGCGGGCTACACGCCGGTTGCCCTTTCACAGGTGTTGGAGAGGCGGCTCAAGGAACTAGTGAATGCACCGTCGGTCACTGTCTCCCTCGAAGAGACCAAGCCACAGACGGTGATGGTGATTGGCGAGGTTACCAAGCCGGGCGCCCTTCCATATGATCCAGCAGCCGGCGTTCTTCAAGCGCTCGCCGCAGCTGGCGGTCTCACTCCGGATGCAAGCGGCGATCGAATCTTTGTACTGCGCCAGACTCCAAATCCGGTGCGGATTCGTTTCAGTTTCGACAGACTGCGCCGACAAGAAGGCCGGGCAGCGACGTTCCGACTTCGCCCCGGCGATGTCGTCGTGGTTGAGTGACGATGCTGCCGGTGTTGGTTGTGGGGATGATCTTGGCCGCTTCCCCTAGCTACGACGTATCACTTCGCAGCGAGGTCCGGGGCTCCAACTATGGCCAAGGCGACGGGCAGCTCAATCCTGCTCTTGCGCTGACGGTTCCGCTCGGACATCTTTCACTACTCATCGCCTACAGGCCGCGGATCCTGTTGTTTGAGCCTGGGGTTTCAAAGAAAATCACCCTGTTTCATGGGGTGCAATTCAGCGCCGAGCAAAGATTCAGCAGAGCCACTCGGTTATTTGTCGACCAGCAATTTTCATATGGAGAAAACGTTTTCTCGTTTCTGGTTAGCGGGGCGGATCTCGCGCAACCGGTCTTCGACCAAACGATCTTCGACCGTCGCGCACAGCTGCCACCCTTGCTCTACTTCAGCGAGGCCGCCTCGATCGGCCTCGACCAGGCTCTCTCGCGGAAGGTTTTGCTCAGCGCGATCGCGTCGTACACGTTCTCAGGCGGTGCCGATGCTGCTGCACGGGTGATGGCTCCGTTAACGCGCGTACCCAGGCTGAGATTAATACTAGGATGGCAGCTGGGAACGCACGATTCTCTGTTCACGGCCCTGGACGCTTCCGCCGACTTCTTCTCGGCCTCTCAGCGCTCTTACGTGCTGGACGCGGGTGTTGGTTGGCGACATCGGTTTTCCAAAGATAGCAGCCTTGACGTCGCATTCGGGATTAGCGCATCGCGCGACGAAAGCACGGACGTTATCGAGAATCGCCTCTATCCGTACGTTGCAGCGGGCGTTCGACGGCAATTTATCCCGGGTACGCGTGGTACGCTTGAAGGAGGCCTCAATTTCAGGCTTGCCCCCGCGTTCGACCCGATCAGCGGGAGGGTCTACCTGCGGGCCGAGACACTTGGCACGCTCACTTACTATCCGACTCTTCACCTCGGGCTAATTACCGCCGCGGGAGCCTCCATCGCACTGAGCGGACCAATTCAAGGACAGAAGCTTGGATTCGCTTCGGTTAGCGTGCTCTACGAGCTCAATCGCCATCTGAGCCTCAGCGCGGGCGTGCGGGGGGTGGCGCAGCCAGGAATTCCTAACCTGGTGCAGTCAGTTGTTGTTAACATCCCGCAGTCAGGTGGGGTTAGCGCTGTCGGGTTTTTCGCGATTACGGTATCGGATCGCGGTCGTTTCTGACCGCGCGCTTGCAATCGCACTCCATCAATGTGACATAGGTGTTCCGTGGAAGGCGCCGCGCCGGCGGCGTCCCGAAGACCTCGATGGAGAGCGAGGTGCGATCAGCATGACCGATTTACGAAGGCCACAGTCGATTCGGATGGAGGTCGAGGAGGATGACCTCACCTCGGCGGAACCAAAACGGCTGACCCAGCTGCTTAGCTATGCTTTGGGGGCGATGTGGCGACGGAAGCTGTTGGCCACGATCTTGTTTGCGCTCGGCATTGCTACCGCTGTCGGCATTCTGGTGATGCTGCCAAAGAGCTATCACGTGGAAACCAAGATCCTCGCCCAGCGGCAACAGGTCATGCCGATGCTATCGCGGTATGCCAGCTCCGAAGAACCGACCTACGCCGCCTCCGAAATTATCCGCCGGATTGAGAACCTGCGCGCGATCGTCGAGAAAACCCATCTTGAAGAGCGTTATCCATTTCCTCCCACTCCGGTCTTGACGAAGGAACAGAAAATAGCCACGCTGGCTTCGCTCCTAAACAGCAAACTATCGGTCACGGTCGGAGAGGGAACGCTGACGATCGCCGTTGATTGGCCGAACGGCGAGAGCGGAGCTCAGCTGGTCGAGGCCGCGCTGCACAGCTTTCTCGACGCGCGCAGAACGGCCGAGCTGTCCTCGATCGAAGAGGCCATCGCGCTCCTCGAGGCGCGAGCAAGAAACCTTCAATCGGAAATCGAAGCGATGGAATCCGAGGCCTCGAAATCGACCGCCGTAAGCAAGCTGCGAAGAAGCCGATCCCGCCTCGGTCGCTTTGATCCCGTTGGTTCCCAAACCAAGGCGATGCTCGACGCGAGGCGGCGAGTGATCCGGGAGACTGAAGATTTCCGGCAGCGCCGGCTCGAAGAGCTTCAAGCACAGCTTTCAGAGAGGCTGGCCGTCTACGGCGAATCCTACCCTTCGGTGATCAATCTCAAGAAAGAGATTCAATCTTTTTCGAGAGAGCCACAGCAGCTTGTCGCACTGCGCGCTGAGGAGCGGGAGCTGCAGGCGGCCTTCAGGGCTCGTGGGATCGGGCAAGGTTCGGACCTAGTCGACGGCGACGAAGGTTTGGGCGCCCGCCTGTACGACGCATACGACGAGCGAGATCCAGCTGATTCCGAGCGCCGCTTCGCCCGGATGCGGTACCAGAGTCTGCTCGAAAGAATCGAGGGCTCCAAGATCGATCTCGAAGCTTCGCGCACCGTCTTCAAATATCGCTACAGCGTTATCTACCCGGCACAGACTCCTGAAGCACCGAACCGGCCGAACTTGCAAACTGGAATGATCCTGGGAATCCTCGGCGCCCTCATCTTTGCGGCGATCGGCGCGACAATTGCCGATCTGCGAGCGAACCGCTTCGTGGCAGCTTGGCAAGTCGAGCGTGAGCTCAGCTTGCCGATCATCGCCGAGGTTCGAAGGTCTTGAAACAGTCTTTTTCTAGGATTTGCTGTGTTGCGTGGATGGCCACTTTCAAGCACCGGCGGCGGAGGGCTGCTTGACCTGGTTTGGGCCCCTGCCTATATGCTGTGGAGGCTGACGCTCTTGTTCAGCCCGACTGAATACAAGAAGGATGAATGGCTGAGGACCCTGCGCGAGCAGAAATAGCCCTAGCGCACGCCAAGCGCGAGGGGCCGGTTTCGTTGGCCCACCGAGGGGCCACGGTTTTGCCGCCGCTGGAGCTGCAACAGCTGTGGTTTTTGACCCTCCGCTGGGAGTGGTCGTCTCTGGTCCTGGTTCCAGCGGATTCCAAAGGATCGGTACTTCGGATCGCGAAAGCCCTCGCGCAGGTTGGCAATCGGCACGGGGGGCGCGCCGCCGTAAGAACCGATGGAACGGGTCATTCCTCGGGCGGTGAACTGGTCGAAGACATCACCGGCCAATTCACCGTTCAAACGCCGACCCCTGGAGGCGAGCGGTGGAAGCAGCGGACGATCATCGCCCTTGACCCGGTCGTTACCGACCCAGCCGGCGTCCCGGTTGCCGCCGCTGCGGATGCTGCCCTGCTCTTCGTGGAGCTTGGCAAAACGAACATTGCCGAAGCGCAGAGAACCGTCCAGCTGATCGGTCATGATCACTTCAGGGGATGCATCCTGATCAAATAGCTTGGGGCCATTCCGCTTCCCGACGTGGTATTGACAGCGCCGTGCTTGAGATCGTGAGTACGCATCGGCTGCGCCTGCGCGTGGGTCAGTTGTGGATCGATTGTCTGACCTTCAATGAAGCATTGGCGGAGATCGAGCGCCTGGTTGAAGCCCGCGACGGTGGCTTCGTCTTCACGCCCAACGTCGATCACGTGGTGATGGCCGAGACGAATGGCCAATTCAGGGAAGCGTACCAAGCCGCTGGCCTGTCTCTGGCCGATGGTCAGCCATTGGTCTGGGTCTCGAGGCTGCTCGGGATGGCCCTTCCCGAGAGAATTGCCGGATCCGATCTCGTTGTCCCTCTGATGCAGCGCGCCGCTCGGCGCAACTGGAAGGTCTACCTACTCGGAGCAG
>Ga0137388_10000094_pt1 | contig 49605 bp, 31 predicted proteins | sample 15con2h14AmetaG_FD_104644 | JGI IMG/M metagenome (GOLD analysis project Ga0137388, IMG submission 104644) | Vadose zone soil microbial communities from Angelo Coast Range Reserve, California, USA - 15con2h1.4A metaG | ecosystem: Environmental > Terrestrial > Soil > Vadose zone > Saprolite...
CGATGCGCAGAAAGAAGCATGGCACGCTAAAGTCGGGCAGGGGCGGAAAGGGTGGCACAGTCAAAAGCCGGAAGCAGGCGATTGCGATCGGCCTTTCCGAAGCTCGCAAAAAAGGCGCACAGGTTCCCCGCAAGAAGGCTGCCTAGGCGGTTCCAATCTCAGTTGGCGCATCGGAAGCACTTCCCGGGGAATAGCAAGCAAGCTCACGTGACTGGTCACAACAAATCCAAAGCCGAGCGATTTTCGCGTTGAACCTGCCGCAAAGTGCAGTCTTCGGGAGATTTGTCGGGACGCCAGCGAAGGAACTTGGCGCCGTGCCGGAAACGTCCTCCGGTGAAGTGATCGAATTGGACTTCTGCTACCAGCTTAGGGTCGAGCGGTTCCCATTCGGATGAACGTTTTGTACTCCAGCGGCTCGGGCTGCCGGGGGCTCTCCCGGTGAAGCCGGGCGGCTTGATCATCTTCTTGAGCTTCCTGGTGAGTGCCGGGCGGTCCTTCGCCGGAATCGAAGAGGTGAATCCGACGTGATCGAGTTGACCGTCGTCGTTGTAGAGGCCGAGTAGCAGAGAGCCGACCAGCAGCTGCTTTTCAAGATAGCGAAAGCCTCCGACAACGCAATCCGCGGTACGCTGGCGCCTGATCTTCCGCATGCCGGTGCGCTCTCCGCTCTGGTAGGGCAAATCGCGCCTTTTGGCGATCACTCCGTCGAGAGCCACTCCCATGTGAAACCATTTACGGGCTACAGCAAGATCCTGCGTGACGGGAGAGAATCGGATCGTGCGGTTGGACTTCAGATACTTTCGAGCAAATGCCTCGAGGTGCCCGCGTCGGGCTTCGAGGGGCTGCTTGACCAGCGATTTGCCCTTGTCATCAACCACGAGGTCGAACACGATGAAGACACACGGAGTCTGCTCGCTCAACTTTTTTATTCGGCTTGCCGCCGGGTGAATGCGCATCAGTAATTGATCAAATGACAGGGTGCCGTCGACGGGGATTACGATCTCGCCATCCAGAACGAACTGCTTAGCTTTGAGGCCGGCAAGCGCGGCGAGCAACTCGGGGAAGTATCGAGTCAGAGATTTAGCGGACTTGGACATCAGATCGACGCGTTTTCCATCACGAAAAGCCAGGCAGCGGAAGCCATCCCATTTGGGCTCGTATTGCCATTCCGGACCCGCGGGGAGTTCGCTCGCGGGCATGGCCTCCATGGGCCGGTAAGTTTTCTTCAGTGGAAGCGTCATCGAGAATTGTGATTCGCGCGACGGATAAGATGCATCTAGTTCGATGGCCGTTCGCGAGCTGAGCAGAAATCGTTATGACCAAAGGTCCAGATGTAATTGTGATCGGCGCAGGTGCGGCAGGAATGGCTGCGGCCGTCGACCTGGGAAAGGCTGGACTTTCGCTACTGATTCTGGAAGCGCGCGACCGGATTGGCGGACGGATATTTACCCAGCGGGACCCCGTTCTTGATGTACCCATCGAACTGGGAGCGGAGTTCATTCACGGAAAACCGAAAGAGATTTGGGATCCCTTGCAGAAGCGCAATGTTCCGATCACTGAAGTAAATGGCGACAATTGGTGCGCAACGGAAGGGCAGTTGTCGCCGTGCGATTTTTTCTCCGAAGTGGATGAACTTCTGGAACAAATGGACGATCGGTCGGCGGATGAATCGTTCCTGGATTTTCTCCAGAGGCGATTTCCAAATACGAAGGGCAATCCCACACAGGAGGAAGCGAAACGATGGGCCATCGGCTATGTCAGCGGCTTCAATGCCGCCGATCCTCGCCTCGCGGGCGTCCATTGGTTGGTAAAGGGAATGCGAGCAGAAGAAGAAATCGAAGGGGATCGTGCATTTCGCTGCACGAACGGCTACGCGGATTTAGTAGAAATCCTCCGTCACCAGTTGGCCGAGGCTCAGGTCTCAATTCAGACTGAAACCGTGGTGGAGCAAATTAGATGGAGACGAGATGAGGTACAAGTGATGGCTCGAGCACCCCGCGGTGCATTGAGTCTGACTGCTCCGCGAGTGCTGGTTACCCTACCTTTGGCGGTTCTGCAAATTTCGCCAGGGATGGCCGGGGCGGTCGAGTTCGTTCCTGCATTGCCGCAGCAGAAAATCGAGGCCATGAACAAACTCGAGATGGGAAAGGTGATCCGTATTGTACTTCGATTTCGTGAGCGGTTCTGGAAAAACATTTCTCCGGTGAAGTCGAAGACTCTTTCGGAGATGAGTTTTCTCCTCTCGCATGACGAATGGTTCCCGACGTGGTGGACGAGAATGCCAGAAACGCTTCCCATCATTACGGGATGGGCCCCGTTCCGGGCGGCGGAGCGGCTTTCCGGTAAGAGCCGCAAGTTTGTGGTGGAACGAAGTTTAGAGACGTTGGGACGGCTGCTGGGTCTCAGCGTTCAAGATTTGGCGCGGCGGCTTGAGGCTACGTACCTTCATGATTGGCAGAGCGACCCATTTTCCCGAGGAGCTTACAGCTATGGCAAGGTCGGGGCAGACGGAGCGCCGGAGGAACTGGGGTGGCCGGTGGAAGATGCTCTGTTCTTTGCTGGCGAGGCAACCGATGTTTCGGGTAACAATGGCACGGTTCATGGAGCAATCGCTAGCGGACGCCGGGCCGCGGCGGAAATTGCGCAGAAAGTGACGGCAGCGCCAAGTCTACGGAAAGAGAATTGAAATATTTCCTCAGTCGTAATCGGGAGTTTTCTTCTCTACGAGCGCACGATCACCTTGCTACAGGCCCTACCTGATAGAACCCCGGCCGTCTCGCAGTTTATCGTTTTTGCTAACCGTTGCCTGTGAGTTCTCTTTCGTACTGGAGCGTAAAGGACAAGAGTCGTTTGTCGAATAAAAGCCGATGAGAATCGCCCAAGTAGCGCCGCTATATGAAAGTGTCCCGCCGCGTCTTTACGGTGGTACGGAACGAGTCGTCTCGTGGCTGACCGAGGAACTGGTGCGATTGGGGCACGAGGTCACGCTGTTTGCCAGGGGCGATTCGGTAACCAATGCACACCTTGTCCCTGCCTCTTGCAGGGCATTACGGCTTGACCGGGAATCCATAGATCCGCTAGCTCATCATGTGCTCATGGTCGAACAGGTATTCAGTGCAGCTGCAAATTTCGACATCATCCATTTTCATTTGGACTACTTGCACTTTCCCTTGAGCCGGCGAGCGGAGGTTGCGTGCGTTACAACGCTGCATGGAAGACTCGACATTTCCGATCTGGTTCCGCTCTATCAACATTTCCGTGAGTTGCCGCTGGTCTCCATCTCAGATGCCCAGCGCGCTCCTCTACCTTGGGTAAACTGGCAGGGAACGGTGCATCACGGGATGCCGAGAACGTCCCTGACATTAGGAGGGGTAGGAGGGGGAGACGGCCGGTACCTCGCGTTTCTGGGGCGAGTGTCCCCGGAAAAGGGATTGGACCATGCAATCGAAATCGCCAAGCGCTGCGGCATGCTGTTAAAGGTGGCCGCGAAAATTGATCGCGCCGACCAGGCGTATTTCGAAACTGAAATTCGTCGTATGCTGGATGAGCCGTCCGTGGAATTCGTGGGCGAGATTGGCAACGACGAGAAGGCTGCGTTCCTTGGCGAGGCAGCTGCGCTCCTGTTTCCGATCAACTGGCCTGAACCGTTCGGCATCGTCATGATAGAAGCTATGGCTTGCGGGACCCCGGTGATTGCTTATCCCTGCGGTTCGGTTCCTGAGATCATCACCAACAGAGTCACTGGGTTTGTTGTGCCGGATATTGATAGAGCGGTTGAGGCCGTGGGCAAACTCGGAGAAATCGACCGGAAAGAATGCCGCAAACACTTCGAACTGAATTTTTCGGACGAGCGGATGGCTCGGGAATACCTCGGCATTTATGAGCGGCTGGTCCGAGGGAAGTCACCGGCACTCACCGTGGAAGACGGAGTCTTGAGTTGGACGGATCTGGCGTCACCCAGCAGTACTACATAGCTACACCTCTATCACCGGTCGACGACCGGGCGCGTGTTCTCAAGTACGGCGGAACATTCTTCGTGTTCGACCGCATGGGAGACGTGCAACCCGGCGGTCTCGGCGAGCAGGGATTATTCGTTGAAGGCACGCGCCACCTGTCGCAGCTGAGGGCCCACCTGTGGCGGACTCCGCCTCTGCTGCTCAGTTCGACGGTGGAAACCAACAACTTCCTTTTTTCCGCTGACCTCGCGAATCTGGACGTCTCGCGATATCAGGAGGTAGTGATCCCGCGTGGCACTCTGCATTTGCTGCGATCGAGATTCCTCTGGAAGAAGAGTTGTTATGAGGAGTTCATGTTTGTAAATCATGGGCTCTCCGACTTGTTCGTTCCTTTCCGGATCACGTTTGACGCAGACTTCGCTGACATCTTCGAAGTACGCGGCATTCACCGGGAAAAGAGAGGGATAAGGCTACCCACGAAAGTGGAGGATGATTCGGTGCTGCTCTCGTACGAGGGGCTGGATGGAGTCGTAAGACGGACCCTTTTGCAGTCGGATCCGGCGCCCGCCCGCGCAAGTGACAATGAACTGGAGTACGAGGTTGCACTCCGCCCCAAGGAACGCGCCAGCTTTCATCTGTTGATTTCATGTGACAGCGATGGATCGCAGAACGATGCATCGCGGAATGATAGTTCGCGGAGCAATGGATCGCGGAACTCGTTTGGGTATTCACTGGCCATGAGCGCCGCGCAACGGGAGTTGGAGACCGTCGGCGGTGCTTTTCCCCGTCTGTACAGCTCCAATTCGCGGTTTAGCGACTGGATCAGTCGCTCCATCGCGGACGTGCAGATGATGATGGTGGGAAATCCTGAGCCGAATTATCCCTACGCCGGGGTGCCTTGGTTCAGCACGGTCTTCGGCAGAGACGGGATCATCACCGCGCTGCAAACGTTGTGGCTGAATCCGGCAATTGCGAGGGGAGTTCTAGAGTGTCTGGCAGCGACGCAGGCGACGAAGATCGATCCCGCGAACGATGAGGAACCGGGAAAGATTTTGCATGAGATGCGGAGTGGAGAGATGGCGGCGCTGGGCGAGGTTCCTTTTGGCCGCTACTACGGGAGCGTGGATGCGACTGCTCTTTTCGTAATGCTTGCGGGCGCGTATTACGAGCGCACGGCAGATCGCCAGTTCATACAGAGACTATTTCCTCATATTGAGCGCGCGTTGGAGTGGATCGACAACTTCGGTGACAACGATGGCGATGGTTTTGTGGAATACGCGCGGCACTCAAAGAAGGGTCTGGTGCAGCAGGGCTGGAAAGACTCTGACGATTCCATCTTTCATGCCGATGGGAGCCTTGCCGAGGCTCCGATTGCGCTTTGCGAAGTACAGGGATATGTATACGCAGCAAAATTATCCGCGGCGGAATTGTGCGTGGTACTGGGGAATTCAGAGAAAGCGGGCGCGCTGCAGGCACAGGCAGAAATGCTACGCGAACGATTTGAGGAACAGTTCTGGTGCGAAGAGCTTTCGACATACGCCCTTGCTCTGGACGGGCGAAAGCGCGCTTGCCAGGTGCGCACCTCGAATGCCGGGCATTGCCTGTACACCGGAATCGCCTCCCCAGAACGTGCGCGGCGAGTTGCGGAGACCCTGCTCAGTGCCGAATCCTTCAGCGGTTGGGGGGTGCGCACGGTCGCATCGAGCGAAATGAGATACAACCCGCTTTCGTACCATAACGGCTCGATTTGGCCGCATGAAAATTCGCTGATTGCCTGCGGGCTGGCAAAATACGGTTTCAAGAAACTGGCGGGGCGGATTCTGCTGGCGCTCCTCGATCTGAGCAGCACGGTGGAATTACACCGCCTTCCGGAGCTCTTCTGCGGTCTGGACCGTCGTCCGGGGGAAGGTCCCACGCTATATCCGGTGGCTTGCTCCCCGCAAGCCTGGGCGGCGGCGGCGCCGTTTCTGATCCTGCAAGCATGTCTCGGCATATCAGTTGACGCCGAACACGAGCAGATTATATTCGATCATCCCTGTTTGCCCGATGGTATTCCACAGCTTGCTATTGACGGCGTTCGCTGCGGAAACGTGAGCGTCGATTTGTTTCTGGAAAGAAGGAATGACTCTGTTCTGGTGCAGAAGAAGGACGCCAAGAGTGAGCTGGAAATTGTGACGATCGTTTCGTAAATACAGCGTATCCCCTACCGACAACTCCCCTGCAATCCAAGGCATCACAGATAGTCACTTTTGCGTCAGATGCAAGCCATTGGTGGTGTTGTCGGTGAACGCTTGCTGAAACTGGGTCATTTTATTGCTTATGCGCCGGTCAGCTTTCTTATTTGCATTTTTCGCTGTAGCTGCCGCATGGGCGCAACTTGCGCCGCCCGGTCCCCAAGCGGCGTACGAGGGGCAAACCGTAAGTGCGGTCTCACTCATCGCGAATCCGTATCGTGATCTTGAACCCTTTCGTTCAGTCGTAACCCAAAAGCCTGGAGAGCCCTACTCCGAGAAGAAAGTCGAGGAAAGCGCCGCTGCACTTCAGAAAATGGGCGGTTTCGAGAAGGTTAAAGTCAACGTCCTGCCGGAGATTCAGGGGCTTCGCCTCAACTTCGTCCTGGAACCGGCATGGTACTTGGGCGTAACAGACTTTCCCGGTGTCGGGAAATACTTTTCCTACACGCGCCTGCTGCAAGTAGTCGACCTTCCAGACGAAGACCCCTACGATCCAACTCGCATTCCGGTGGCCGAGAATGCGCTGCGCGACTTCCTTCACAGAAATGGATACTTTCAGTCGAAAGTGCACGTTGAACCGCAGATCGATGACACTCATCAACTGGTGAACGTCAGCTTTGTTGTGGAGATGGGGAAACAAGCGCGGATCGGCTCGGTGAATGTGGAAGGGCCAACGGAGCCGCAGAGTTCACACCTTCTGCGCGCCGCAAGGTCGCTTCGCGCCCGCTTAACTGGAGCTCTGCTGAAACCGGGGAAGCCATATACTCCCGAACGGATCAGCGCCGCAACAGCATTGATGAGGAGAGTGCTCGTCAGCCAACGCCGGCTCGCCAGCAGCATCCAAGAGAATCCTCCGCAGTATCACGCCGAGAGTAATCGCGTGGATGTGTCTTTCAAGGTGGAGGTCGGGGCAGTAGTTACGGTTCAGACGACTGGGGCGAAGCTCACAGTCATTCCATTTCTGGCGGGACGGCAGAAAAAGAAGCTTATCCCGATTTACTCCGAATGGGCCGTCGATCAGGATCTGGTGGACGAGGGACAACGCAACCTTATCGATTATTTCCAGAAGAAGGGATTCTACGACGTCAAGGTTAGCGCAAAATTTGAGCGCGGGCCGGAACAGATTCTGGTGGTTTATCAGATCGATCGCGGCAAGAAGCACAAAGTGGATCGCATTATCTTCCACGGGAATCATGAATTATCTGACAAGGAATTGAGGGCGCAGGTAACGGTGAAGAAGTCGCACATCTGGACTCACGGCAGCCTTAGTCAAAAATTACTGAAGCAGAGTGCGGACAACATTCAGGCGGTGTACCGCGATCGGGGATACGAAGATGCCAAGGTCACTCCGCGAGTGGTCGATCATGAGCCGAAAATCGATGTGGCCTTCGATGTTCAAGAGGGTCCCCAGACCCTGGTCGAGGATGTGCAGGTTACAGGAAACCAGAACATCGAATACGCGAAACTGACCGACCCCGTGGGCTTTCAGCTCCGTGCAGGCGCGCCCTTTTCGCCGCGGAAGTTGGCCGAGGATCGGAACCGGATTTCAGCGACATATCTGAACCATGGCTACCTGAATGCTGCCGTTAAGGTCTCGGTGAATCGTAGCGCGGGCGATCCTCGTCGGGTGAACGTCGCCTATGCAATTACCGAGCATCAACTGGTACGCATCAGCGAAGTAGTGTATCTAGGCCAAAAGCAGACTCGGTTGTCATTGATCCGATGGACGGCGCAGCTTCCGCCGGAAACGCCGATGCGGCGGGGACAAATGCTGGAAGCGGAGAGCCGGCTCTACGACCTCAACATTTTCGACTGGTCGAGCGTCGGTTCGCGAAAACCTATCACAGACCAGACTGACGAGATGGCATTCGTCAAAGTACACGAGGCGAAGCGCAACGAACTTACGTACGGGTTTGGATTCGAAGTCTCACATCGCGGCGGAAACATTCCGGGAGGGACGGTCGCGATTCCCGGAGGCGGCCCGGGAATCGGTCTGGGAGGGAACAAGATTGCGCCCAGCCAATCCACGTTTGCCAGTCCGCGCGGATTGGTTGAGTTCAACCGCCGCAACGTACGAGGACTGGGCGAGACTGCGAGCGCAGCGATTCTCTTGTCCCGTCTTGATCAGCGGCTGCTGACCACGTATACCCAGCCCCACTTTATCGGTTCGGAATGGAGTTCGCTATCGAGCTTTTCGATGGAACGCACGAGCGAGAATCCACTTTTCACAGCAGGCCTGGGTGAGCTCTCGTTTCAGGTGGAACGGCTGATAAGCCGGAAGCTGAATACGCGATTGCAGCTTCGCTACGCCTTCAACAAGACAACACTGTCGCACTTGCTGGTGCCGGAACTCGTTCTCGAAAAGGATCGGCATGTGCGCCTGTCGACGTTGTCGGGAACTCTGATTCGCGATACGCGCGACAAACCGCTCGACGCTCACCGCGGTGTTTATTCCACGATCAACTTATCCATCACCCCGACGGCCTTCGGCTCCAGTGCGACGTTCGCGAAACTCTTCGGTCAATACGCATATTACAAACCATTTCATTCTGTCGTACTGGCCAACAGCATTCGTCTCGGCATGGCGAAAGCCTTTGCCGGAGGGTTTGTGCCCACCAGCCAACTGTACTTCTCAGGCGGCGGAACTTCTTTGCGCGGCTTTCCCATTGATGAAGCCGGTCCGCAGCGGCTGGTTCCGTTCTGCAATGTGTTGCAAGGACAGTCTGGATGCGTGAATGTGACCGTTCCGGTGGGAGGAAGACAGCTTTTCATCCTGAACTCTGAGGTCCGCTTTCCGCTGGGCCTTACGAAGGCGCTCGGCGGAGTGGTTTTCTACGACGGAGGGAATGTCTACAGCGCGGTCAACTTCAAGAATTTTGTGAACAACTACAGCAATACGGTCGGAATCGGCTTGCGTTATGCGACTCCGATCGGTCCGGTGCGCTTTGATCTGGGAAGAAATCTGAACCGGGTGCCGGGAATCGGCGCGACCCAATACTACATCACCATCGGGCAGGCCTTTTAGGAGAAGTCATGAGATGGAAGCGGATCATCGGCTGGGCGCTTGCGGGATTGGCGGCGCTGATTCTTGTCGCTGTCATCGGAGGATATTTCTACCTGAAGAGTTCCGGGTTCCAGCACTACACACTCGGCAAGATCGAGGAGCAAGTGAACCTGGCGACTGGCGGAAGGGCCGAGATTCGGGCGCTTGATTTCGATCTGTCGACTCTAACGGCGCATCTCTACCACATCACCGTGCACGGGACCGAGGGCCCCAACCAGCCACCGCTGTTGCAAGTCGATAAGCTAACCGTGGGCGTGAAAATTCTTTCGGCGCTGCACCGCCAGGTCAATTTGCGGGAGCTGCTGATTGAGCATCCTGTAGTGCATCTGCAAGTGAATCGCCAGGGTAAGAACAATCTTCCCCCAGCCCCGCCCAGCCAGAGTAGCAGCCACACGAACGTGTCCGATCTCGCCGTGGGGCACGTCCAGCTCACAAACGGCGAAGTCAACTACAACGATAGAAAAACTCCTTTAGACGCTGACCTCTACAATCTGGGAACGGATATCCGCTTCGAGTCCCTGGCGAGGCGCTACAACGGAACAATCTCGTACGACAATGGACACCTGCGTTATGCGCAGTACTCACCGTTGCCGCATCATTTGAACTTAGAGTTCACTGCTGCGCCAGAGCGCTTCTCGCTCGAATCGGCGGTTCTAACGGTGGGATCGTCGGCCGTAACCCTTCACGCCAATGTTTTGGACTATTCGAATCCCATAGCCGACGGGAACTACGAGATTCGGATTCACGCTCAGGACTTTGCCGCGATGTCGCCCTCGTCTGCTCCTGCCGGAGACGTGGCGGTCAACGGCACGCTGCACTACCAGGCAGCCGCGAACCAGCCGTTGCTGCGCAGCATTTCGACGACGGGGAAGATTGCCAGCGAGGTGCTGACTGCAGCCGCTTTAGGAAGCCGCGTCGAATTACGAAAGGTTCAAGGGCAATATCAGTTAGCGAACGGCACGCTGCAGATAAAGAATCTGAATGTGGAATCGTTTGGCGGGCGCATCGTGGCCGATGCGGAGATGCAGCACCTGGATACAACTCCGGTGTCAAAAGTGCGGGCTTCTTTGCATAAGATTTCCTTGCGGGCGGTGCAGCAGGTTCTCCATCGGCCGGAAATGAAAGGCACTGCAGTTTCAGGAACGCTGAATGGGACGGTCGACGCGGCCTGGAAAGGCGACATCAGCCACATGCTCGCTCACTCCGATCTCACAGTGAAAGCGGCTGCGACCAGTACGGACAATCCGTCAGCGGCTGAAGTGCCTGTCAATGGAGCGATTCACGCAACCTACGACGGAGCGCGGAAGACTCTGGCTCTTCGCAATACTACTGTTCGGATTCCTTCGGCGACGCTGAGCGCGCAGGGAGAGGTCGGCGACCACTCCAGCTTGGAAATTCAGGCGGTCGCGAGCGATCTGCATCAGCTTGTGATGCTGGCTTCATCATTTCGAACTACACAAGGACCACCGCCGGCGATCTCTGGTTCCGCATCGCTTAATGCGGTGGTCCGCGGCTCAATGCAAAAGCTGGATATCAGCGGGCAGTTGAACGCTCAGAATCTGCAGGTCGAAGGCAGCACATGGAGCACCGCCAAACTCGAGATGCAGGCGAGTCCTTCGCAGGTCACGGTTCAGAATGGGTCGTTGATCAATGCGCAGCAGGGGCAGGCATCGTTCGATGCGACCATTGGACTGCAGAATTGGTCCTATCAGCCTTCGAGTCCGATTCGGGCGCACCTGTCAGTGCAGCGGATGCGAGTGACGGACCTGCAGCGATTAGCAAATCAGCATTACCCTGTGTCTGGAGACCTGTCGGCGAAGCTTGAGCTGCAGGGCTCGCAACTCAATCCCGTTGGTTCGGGCTCAGTGGAAGTGGTAAACGCGCGAGCTTACGATGAGCCCGTCCAGAATCTGGCACTGAAGTTCCAGGCACAAGATGGTTCGATTATTTCGACATTGAACGTGGCGGTTGCCGCGGGAGCCCTGGATGCAAATCTGTCTTACACTCCGAAAACCAAGGCATACAAGGTTCGGCTCGATATGCCTTCCATGGTGTTGCAGAAATTGCGAACGGTGCAGGCAAAGAATCTGCCGCTCACCGGAACGGTAACCGCATCCGTCAACGGCGAAGGGACCGTGGACAACCCTCAACTCAACGCGATTGTTCAGTTGCCCCAACTCCAGCTGCGCCAGAGTTCGATCTCTGGACTGAAAGCTGAGGTCCACGTCGCCGACCATCGTGCGGACTTGAATCTCGATTCGAAGGTCTCGCAAGCCTCGGTGGGGGCACATGGCCGCGTGGATCTAACCGGCGGCTTCTATACCGAAGCTGCCATCGATACCAGCACTGTCCCCCTGGACCTGTTGATGGCCACCTACGGAAACGGGGCGCCTGAGGGCTTTCAGGGTCAGACTGAATTCCACGCAACGCTGAAGGGACCGCTGAAGGATAAATCCCAGCTTGAGGCGCGTTTGTCCATTCCCAAGCTGAACGCAAGTTACCAGTCCTTGCAGATCGGAATCGCAAATCCCATTCGGGCCGATTATGTAAACCAGGTGGTGACACTGCAACCGGCCGAGATTCGCGGCACCGGCACGTCATTGCGCGTGCAAGGCAAAATGCCCATTGGAGGAACGGCCGCGCCTACTCTCACAGCCGAAGGGACAGTGGATGTCCAGATTCTTCGCATCGTTGCCCCTGACGTCCAGAGTTCGGGCATCTTGGCGCTCGATGTTCGCACTTCCGGAACCGCGAACAATCCGGTAGTGCAGGGACAAATGCATCTGAGGGATGTGGCCCTCAGCACCGCCGATGCTCCGCTCGGTGTGGAGAAATTGAACGGCACACTCGATATCGGCAGCGAACGGGTGCAGATCTCAAACATGACCGGACAGGTAGGCGGCGGGCAAGTCTCTGTCGGCGGCTCAATTGCATACAGGCCCAGCCTGCAATTCAACATCGCGCTCCAGGGACAATCCATTCGGCTGCGCTACCCCGAGGGATTGAGAACGGTGCTGGAAAGCAGTCTTGCGTTCAGCGGAACTAAGGAATCCTCGACTTTGAATGGCCGCGTGTTGATCGACAGCCTCGCATTCACGCAGGACTTCGATCTGGCAAAATTTAGTGACCAGTTCAGTACCGGCACGACCACCCCATCGCAGCCCGGGTTCGCCGATACGGTGAACCTCTCCATTGGCGTGCAGTCAAGAGAAAATCTGAATGCCACGAGTTCGCAGGTCAGCATCGCGGGCAGGGTCGCGCTGCAAGTGATTGGAACCGCCGCCAATCCGGTGATCACCGGCAGAACCAACCTGACATCGGGGGAGCTGTTCTATCGAAATGTCCGCTACCAGCTGCAGCGCGGTGTGATTACGTTCGACGATCCCAACCAGACTCATCCGGTGATGAACGTTGTAGTAGCAACCACGGTGCAGCAATACAATCTCACGCTGACCATGCGTGGACCCCTCGATAAGCTGACGACGTCCTATGTGTCCGATCCGCCGCTGGCAACGGCTGACATCATCAACCTGATTGCGCGCGGTAAGACTACGCAAGAGGCGAACGCCACCAGCCCCAGCACGGACTCGATGATTGCTTCACAGGCGGCGAGCCAAGTGAGCAGCGGCATCCAGAAGCTGGCGGGCATCTCGAGTCTGCAGATCGATCCCACACTCGGGGGCAATAATCAGAACCCCGGGGCCCGCGTTGCGATCCAGCAGCGCGTCACCAAGAACCTGCTGTTCACTTTCTCGACCGATGTGACCCAGCCTGGGAGCGAAATGGTGCAAGGCGAGTATCAACTTAACAAGCACTGGTCGGTAAGCACGGCGCGGGATCAGTTGGGAGGGGTTTCCATCGACGGCAAGTATCGCACAAGATTTTGATTTGCCGGGAGGTCGGAGATGCAACTAGGTGGCACGCTTCAAACCCTGCGCCGCGGGCTGCGAAAGGGCCGACAAACGGATCGATGGTTAGACGAGAGTCTTGATTCGTTTCGATCAGAAAGCCGCGCTAGGTCGCTCACCGACCGGGGCAGGACGGCTCAGAAATCATGACTATCTGAGCCGTCCTTGTCACCTCCGTTCTGCGTCGGTGCAATGGAAACCGACGACCAGATTCAGCCAAACTTGCACTCGCGAATTTCCTGTGAATTATCACAACTTGCGACTCGGCGCTCGCAGTTAGGGACCCCCGCAAAGTCCTCACATTCCCAGATTGTCAGCCGCTCGGAGAAAAAAGGTTGTATGAATCCTGGGAGAGTCCCTTAGAAAGTGCACCAACCGTAAGGCAAGGAAGCACATCCAAGCTCCGTGCCAGAACCGGCCAAATCGCCAGCACTGCCGAGGACCTCGTCCATCCCCACGGAGGTTCCCGAGGAACAGGCCACACTCTTTCGCGACGTCCTCACGGTTCTCGAAGAGAAGCGTGTTCCCTATGCGGTGTCCGGAGCATTCGCCCTCAGGCAACACACGGGGATCTGCCGCTTCACGAAAGACTTGGATCTCTTCATGACCGCACGCACAGCTGGTGAAGTCTACCCCTACTTGCGCGAACGTGACTTCGAGTGCGAGGTCCTGGATCCGGTGTGGCTGGGCAAAGTGCGAAAGGGTGAGTTCTTCGTCGATTTGATCACGGGCATGAGCAACGGCGTCATCGTAGTTGATGATTCCTGGATTGAGCGAGCCAGCCCGGCAGTGGTACACGGCGTCGAAACGCGGGTGCTGGCTCCTGAGGAACTGATTGCGTCAAAGATCTTTGTGGCCAAAAGGGAGCGCTTCGATGGGGCTGATATTGCTCACGTGATCTACGGCACATACCCATCGTTCGACTGGGACAGAGAACTGCAACTGGTCGGAGAAAACTGGGAGATGCTTTTGTGGTCGCTGCTGCTCTTCCGGTATGTGTATCCGGCGCAGACCCACTATGTCCCCGCGAGTATCTGGCGCGATTTGTTGCGCCGACTCGATAGGGAGGTCTCGAGACCTGACCCGCAAGCAAAATTCCGTGGCAGCCTTGTGGACGACAACATGTTTGCCATCGACTTGGACGAGTGGAGACTGGATAACGTCCAGGAGGAAACAAGACAAATACGCCTGAAGCAGATGAAGGCACTCCGAAAATGCGCGTGTAAATCGGCCGGAACTGCCGCCCGACGCGCCTCCTGACGTGAACTCGTATGAGAATCGCAGCCACAGCCGACTTGCATTTCAGCCCGCAGAACTATGCCAGGCTCAAGGAACAGTTTGAACGGGTACGCGATGAGGCCGATGTTCTTGTTCTCGCCGGCGATCTAACCAATTACGGGCAGCCTGACGAAATGGAGCCCCTGATCAACGTCCTGCTCCGCCTCAGGCTTCCGACCATCGTGGTGCTGGGCAACCACGATTACGAAAGCGGAAAAGAAGAAGAGCTTCGTCGGATGATGGTCGCAGCCGGAATCAAAGTGCTGGACGGAAGCGCCTATGAACGAGATGGCGTCGGTTTTGCCGGAACCAAAGGTTTTGTAGGGGGGTTCGGACGCGGGGTGCTGACCGCGTTTGGAGAACGCGAAGTCAAGGACTTCGTCCGAGCTTCGATCGACGAAGCTCTGAAGCTCGAGCGCGCAATGTCTCAGCTGCGAACCAAGAAACGGGTAGTGGTGCTGCACTATTCACCCATTCTGGATACCGTGCAGGGCGAGGCGCCGGAAATATTCCCCTTCATGGGTACATCGCGCCTCGCTGAAGTCGTAGATCGACATGGCGCCGATCTGGTTGTGCATGGCCATGCCCATCACGGCAAGACCGACGGGCGAACTGCGACTGGAGTCGCTGTGCACAATGTCGCCATTTCGCTGTTGCAGTCACAGCAACCATCGTCGGTGTATCGAATCTTCGACCTGTGATCGGTCAGCCAGTTGCGCCTTACGCTGTCTTGAAAGGGCGCGGCTCTAAACAGTTTGCTGAAAAACTCGATTGCGGTTCTGTTTTGAAAGGGCGTGGCTTCAGCCACTGAAGTTAGCTCCAATCTGCGAAGTGAGTTTTCAGCAGTCCGCTAAAGCCGCGCCGGCCAAAAACAAGTAAGTCCTTAAGATGTAGGGCTGGTCGCTGATTCCCTGACCGTCATGACACGGTTAGCCGGCACGTCACGCAGCGTCTGAACGGTCCCCGAAGGCCATCGAATTTCCACCAGCTCTGCCGAAGCATTCGGCCCAAGTCCAAAGTGCACCGGCCCAGCAGTGGACGACGCGTAACCAGCAGCCGTGGACTTCTGGTCGTACTGGGTGCCGCTCTTGGTCACGACCTTGATGCGTGCTCCTATGCCATCGTGGTTGCTCTTAGTCCCCTGGAGTTTAATCTCCAACCAATGGTTGTTACCCGGGCTCTCATTCATCCAGATCTCCGCCGGAGCCGTGATTGCCGTTACGACTACGTCCACACGTCCATCTCCATTCAGGTCACCGATGGCGGACCCGCGGTGTCGAGACGGAAGCCGAGACGTCAGCCCTGCCTCCGACGTCAACGCGGAAAACTTCATGCCACCCAAGTTGCGGAAGACGCTGTTCGGCTGTTCCACGGCGACGCGAGGAGCCGACAGAAGGGATTGAACATGTCCACGTGAAACAAAAATGTCCTTCCAACCGTCGTTATCAAAATCCGCAATCGTCGGAGAATACCCAGCCATCGGCAAGCTGAGCAAGGTCATGCCACTCTCGCGCGTTACTTCCGCGAAACTTCCTTTCCCGGTATTCCGATAGATCGGAAAAGTTTCGTTGTCCAGGGCGACCACAACTATGTCGGGGTAGCCATCATTATCAAGATCACGGAAATCGACGCCCATGCCGGAAATAAAAACGCCATCCTCGCGCAACGCGACATTGACGTCGAGCCCAGCCTCCTCAAACGCTCGACCTTTGTTTCGGAAGAACCAGTTGAACAGTTTGTCATTGGAAACAAAGATGTCCATCTTGCCGTCTAGATCAAAATCCGCGGTGGCTCCTCCCATACCCTTACCCGGATGCGCTCGGAAACCCCATTCCTTCGAAACGTCTTTGAACGTCCCATCTCCATTGTTGAGAAACAACTGGTTGGGAGTCGGCTTGTACATCTTGGGATGGCAGTAGTCGGGGTGACCATCGACCGGGCAGGACGGCTCGTGTTCAATATCCCACTTCAAGTAGTTGATAACCAGCAGGTCCAGCAGCCCGTCATTATTCACATCCACCCAAACGGCGCCGACGGACCAGAGCGGTCCGTATTCGGGATCAGGCTTGTTGAGCCCGGCCTTCGCTGTTACGTCGGTGAATGTGCCGTTTCCGTTGTTGTGATAAAGCGTGTTTCTGTAGACGCCCCCAACAAAGATGTCTTCGTAGCCGTCGTTATCGTAGTCGGCGACAGCAACGCCCACGTCATAGCCGCTGCCAGCCAGACCAGCTTTTTCGGTAACGTCCGTGAAGTGCCCTTTACCGTCGTTCTCGAAAAGGCGGTTCGAATATTTTGCAGAGGATTTCCGGAGCGTCTTGATGTCGGCTCCGTTGGCGAAGAAAATGTCGAGCTTGCCATCGTTGTTGTAATCGAAAATGGCCACGCCCCCGGCCATCGTCTCGGGTGCATGGCGCTCCGGGGTCTCGCAACTGTCGAGTTCGAAAGCAATCGGCTGGTACGCGAATCGGATGGGACTATCGGCGGAGGGTTTGTCGGTGGCGAGCTTTCCCGGCGGTGCAGGCGACTGCGCCTCGTAGAGACTGGGGTTCTGGGCGCGCAAAGATACCGACAGCAGCAGCACAGTAACTGCGCCCGCGAACTTCCAGAGTCTCATTGCGCGAGACAGAGCGTAATCCCCTTCGCTTGCTACTCCGGCAACCTTTGCTCACCACGAATCGAGAACCGTGCCTCCGCTCCTGGCGCGGCTGTCCCAGGCTGGCCTCCGCCCACACTGACACGGTACGCGCCGGCTGCGACAAGTCGATCCCCCGCAGCGTTTACGAAGCTCAAGTTGCGCGGATCGACTGTGAAATGCACATGCTGGGTTTCGTCCGGACCGACGTGGATTCTCGTAAACCCACGAAGCGCACGCAGCGGAGCGCCCGGCAATTTCGGAAAACTCAAGTAAAGCTGTACGACTTCATCACCCTCTCTGTGATTCGTATTCTCCACCTCGAAGTCCACCTCGAGGGAATCGCCCGCGTTCAATTCCGACGTGGACAACTTCAGATTGCTGTATTCAAATTGCGAGTAGCTCAGACCATAGCCGAAGGGATAAAGCGGTTTCCCCTCGAAGTAGCGGTACGTACGGTTTCTCATTGAATAGTCTTCAAACGGTGGCAACTGCTCTAGACCTTTGTAGAAGGTTACCGCCAGGCGGCCAGCTGGATTGTTTACTCCGGCAAGAGTCTGTGCAATAGCAGTCCCGCCCTCTTCCCCCGAATACCAGGCATCGAGGATTGCGCTCGCATGCTGCGCAGCCCAATTTACAGAAAGTGCGCTGCCATTCATAAGCACGACCACGAGCGGCTTGCCAGTTTTCCCCAGTGCTTCCAGAAGGTCTTCTTCTTCCTTCGGCAAATCAAGGCTGGTGCGGTCTCCGCCTTTGAAACCTGGCACGTCGACCTGCATCTCCTCGCCTTCAAGTTGAGACGTGATCCCAACGACGGCGACCACCGAATCCGCCTGTTTGGCTGAGGAAACCGCTTCTACAATCGGCTCAGTAATGATGGGCAGCCAGACCAGCTTTGTCGCGGTGCCACCCTGCCCGTATTCAATCTTCACAGCATAGCGATGCCCCTTCTGCAGCTGGATCGTGGTTGTCGTCGGCTTTGGATCATGCAGGATGAAGTCGTCGACGATCAGTTTGCCATCGAGCCACAGGCGGTTCATGGAACCGACCATGCCGACCCGATAGGTACCGGACTCAGGAAACGTCAGAAAACCAGTCCACCGCACCGCAAAGTCTTTCATGCCCGGAGGTGGCGTGAGCGCGGAAGGTTCCGGATGAAACGGCTGGAAACTCACCACCTCATCTACTCGAACCACCTGAGGCGTGCCTTCAAAATCCTTGCTGGAGAAATACTCCCCCTTAAGCCCGGGCTGGCCGTCTGCGGTCGAGAGCGCAGACGTAGGAACCAGCGTCTCCTTTCGCAAGAAATTCATCCCGGGCACGAATGTCACGCTAGCCCCAGCAAACTGTTTGCGGATGCCTTCCAGGGCCGTCGTGGCCCGTGACGCCGTTCCGGCATAATTGCCATACAACACGCTCTCAGATTCTGCGAGCGGTCCGACGACGGCGATCTTCCGGATCTCCGCGCCGAAGGGCAGCACACCATCGTTCTTCAACAGCACTATCGACTCCCGCGCTGTCCTCAGCGCAAGTTCCCGATGTGCGTCGCTGTCGATTTCGGAATCCGGAATCTGGGCATACTTCACCATCTCTGGCGGATCGAACATCCCCAAGCGCATCCGGGCGGTGAATAGTCGCTTCAACGCAACGTCGAGATCCTGCTCCGTCAGCAGACCTTGTTTCACTGCGTCCAGATATTTCACATAGTCTGAGTTATCCGTAGCCTTGGTGAAGAAGTCGGCACATTCGTTGTCCATCCCCCTCTTCAACACGGCTGCGGCAGCTTCTGGCATGCTCTTCGTAAACTGATGCCCCTTGAACACATCGACCACCGCATCGCAATCGGACACGACATATCCGTTGAATTTCCACGCGCCGCGCAACTGATCCTGAAGCAGAAAGGTACTGGCACACGCCGGCTCCCCGTTCACCCGGTTATAAGCGCACATCACCGACCCGGCTTTGCCCTCCGTAACCGTGGCGCGGAATGCGGGGAGATACGTATCTTCTTCATCATGCTTCGATACCTTTACGTCGATCGAATGGCGTGACGGTTCGGGCCCGCTGTGCACCGCAAAATGCTTCGGTGTCGAGATCACGCGATAGTACTTGGGATCATCGCCCTGAAGTCCCGTGACAAACGCGACTCCCATTCGCCCGGTAAGAAAAGGATCCTCGCCATAGGTTTCCTGCCCGCGTCCCCAGCGCGGATCGCGGAAGATATTGATGTTGGGAGACCAGAAATCCAGACCCTCCATGATGTCGCGCCGGCCCGCACGCACAGCCTGGTTGTACTTGGCTCTGGCTTCCGTGCCGATCACCACGGCCATCTCGTGGATGAGCGGAGCATCAAAAGTTGCGGCCAGTCCAATCGGCTCCGGAAACACGGTAGCGGTTCCAGCATTCGCGACTCCATGCAGAGCTTCGCTCCACCAATCGTATTCAGGGATTTGCAACCTCGGAATCGCGCGCGCCTGGTTCACCAGTTGCGACGCCTTTTCTTCCAGAGTCATCTTCGAGATCAGATCGTCGACCCGGACGTTGATTGGCTGGGAGGGATCGAGGTAAACGGGGACGTCGGGAGTCTGCGCTGTTTGAGTAAAGGCAATAGCAGCAGTCAAAAGTATGAAAGCGGCGTGAATCGTTGCAATTCGAATATGGCGTTCCCTCATTCGGATCGGCTCCTCACTCCGTGCATTTTCTTGACATAAGGCGTGGCAACAGGTCAGCGAACATCGCTTGTTTCCGGAAATGTGAAAAAGGTTACGTTCGAGCGAAGGTCCAATAAATGACGATTTGAACCGGAGTTTGCGGAAAGCATGCGGTGGCAGTTTGGCACAACGAAACTCAATTGGGCAAGAATTCGCTCGGCGCGTCTCATCCTGAGACCGTATTCATATTTGAACTAGAAAAACGTTTTTTCTTGACAACGGTCTACGGCCGGGGCTAAACCGTTAACGTTCACGGAAAGTCTCGTCAGCGTTCACGAAACTCGTGCATGCCGACCTCGTCCGTCGAGTGCCTGAAGTGCAACTCTGGAGGATCGCAATGAAATCTCTCTCGTCCACGTTCGCCGGGAGGCTGGGCCTTTCTGGTAATGGCCGCAACCTTCACACTCTCGCAGTTCTCTTCCTCTCACTTTTCGTAGTGGCAGTCCTCGCCACTCCAGCTTTCGCGCAGGAGGCAACTATCGTCGGAGCTGTCACTGATCCGACCGGAGCCTCCGTCCCCAACGCGGCGATCACGATTACGAACGTGGAAACTGGGCAGACTCGGAACCTGACCAGCAGTAGCGAAGGGCAGTACGTGGCCCCTGACCTCCACATCGGCCGCTACACAGTCCGCGCGGTGGCGCCGGGCTTCAAGGCCACTGAACAGAATAACGTCGTGCTCAACGTCGGCGATCGTGCGCGCGTTGACTTTAAATTGCAAGTCGGGAGCGCGACGGAGCAGATCACCGTGGAAGCGGCAGCCATTGCCGTGCAATCCGACAGCGGCGAAGTCAGCGACGTAATCACCGGCCAGCAGATATCGCAGCTCGCCACCAACGGCCGCAGCATGTACGCCCTGATCTCTCTGACTCCTGGGGCCTCCAGCGGTCAGGGCGACTTCCAGATTCCGACCCCGGTAGGCGGCGACGCCAACGTGAGCTTTAACGGCATGCGCCAAAGCCACAACCTTTACCTGCTGGATGGCGGCGAGAGTGATGACCGCGGCGGCGCCGGCGGCTCCGACGTAATGCCATCGATGGACTCGATTGCCGAGTTCCGCCAAATGACGTCGAATTACAGCGCCGAATACGGCCTGTCTTCCTCGGCGACCATGACTGCAGTCATTAAGTCCGGAACCAGGCGAATCCACGCTTCTGCCTGGGAGTTCCTGCGCAATGACGCCCTCGATGCTCGCAACTACTTCAATCCCGCTCCGAATAAGGTCGCCGAGCTTCGGTTCCATACTTACGGCTTCAACGTGGGCGGACCAGTTACCCTCGGGAAGTTGTACAACTCGGATCGCAGCAAGACTTTCTTCTTCTACAACATGGAGTGGCGTAGCCTGATTCAAGGAGGGTTGACTAACCAGACAGTTCCGCTGACAAGCACCTACGGCGGCAACTTCGGGAGCACCCTGATCACGGTCCCAACCGCGAGCCAGGTTTCTCCAGCGATTCTGGCACAATATGCGGCCGATGGGCTCACACCTGGGCAACCCTTTCCTAACAATACTATTCCCGCGGATCTGTTGGATCCGAACGCGCAGGCGCTGTTGGCTGCCGGTATTTTTCCCGCGCCTACCAGCGGCGCTCAATTCATCGGCGGCAACAACTCTCCCACAAAAGTGCGGGAGGAAGTTGTTCGAATCGACCATCAGTTCAATAGCAAGTTTTCGATTTTCGGACATTTCGTCGCTGAGCAGATCTCGCAGACCTTCGGCACAGCGATGTGGAGCGGAGACAACGTGCCTACCGCTAGCAACACTTTCGGCAACCCCTCATACAGCGGAGTGATCCATACCACGTATGTGATCAGCCCGACGCTACTCAACGAAGTTGCCTTCAACTACAACGGCAACCGCATCAATATCGTTCCCCAAGGCAACATCACAAGGCCCGGCGATTTCACCACCCCCAGGCTGTTCACCGGACCCAACAACCTCGACCGGATCCCGGAAATTCATCTCGCAGGCGTTACTGGCACGGATTACACCACAGCCAGTTGGCCATGGCACAACAAGGCCGATGATTATCAGATTCGTGACGATATCTCCTGGACCAAAGGCGCGCACCAGCTCAAGATAGGCGGAAGTTGGGCGATCTACAAAAAGATTCAGGACCTATTTGGCCAGACCCAGGGCGGCTACACCTTCAACAATACCTATACTGGAAATGACTTTGCTGATTTCCTTTTGGGCTACGCAGACAGCTACAACGAACTTGCTGTTCAAGATCACGGACTCTGGAACAACGTATCTTGGGCCGCTTATGTGCAGGACAACTGGCGCGTAAACCACCGCCTCACTTTAAACCTAGGACTTCGCTGGGACGGTGTTCCGCATACCTACGAAGCCAACAATCGGATGGGGAACTTCTATCCCAATCTGTACAATCCAGCCGACGCGGCTGTCATTCTTCCGGATGGTTCGATCAGCCCGAGTAGTCCGGGCCTGGGCACGAGTCCCAACCCTATTCTGGCGGGTTATCAGTTCTATCTGAACGGCATCGGGATCCCCGGAAAGACAGCAGGAGTTCCCAAGGGTCTGGTCAACAATCACTGGGCCACCTTCGGTCCGCGCCTCGGCTTTGCCTATGACGTGACTGGCTCCGGCAAAACGATTCTACGTGGCGGTTTCGGCGCCATGTACGAACGCATCCAGGGCAACGACATGTACAACGCCGGCCCCAATATCCCGTTCAGTTCGTCAGTCACATTCAACAATGTGCTCTTGTCGAATCCGAACACCAGCGTGCAATCCGGTAATACCCTTTCTGCCCCGATTACGGTCGCGGATATCACCGGTCTCAATTCCACTCAGTACAAGCTGCCGGTAAGCTACCAATACAGCTTTGGCGTTCAGCACGCTCTGGGAGCCAAGTCGGTATTGTCGGTGTCTTATGTGGGAAATCAGAACCGGCATCAGAATGATTACCGCGAGACCAATCTGCCCAATCCCGGCCTGCTCCCATGTCTTGCTGGTGTGACCACCTCGTGCCCTGGAGGCACCACACCGGCTTACAACACGGTCGTTCCGTACCCTGGATTCCACTCCATCAAAAATTCGGAAGACGTGCAGAACTCTCACTACAACGGCCTGCAGATGGAGCTGCACTCCCAGGTAAAGCGTGACCTGACCCTCCAGGCTGCTTATACCTACTCCAAAGCGTACGACCCAGCCTCCAACGGAAACGGCGTTAGCGATTTGCAAAACGTTTCCAATCCGTACAGCTACACATACGATAACGGGCCGTCGGGGTTGGACCGCACGCACATCGCGTTCGTCAACTTCGTCTATGACATCCCGTTACTCCGGAACGCTTCGAACCATCTCCTGAGATCAACAGTCGGTGGATGGCAAGTCTCGGGCATCGTGACAATGGTGTCGGGAGAGCCTCTCAATATCAATTTGGGTGGAGCTAGCGGCAACATCAGCAACGTGCTGCCCAACTCGAACAACCGTCCCGACCTCGCTGGTCACGTTGTGACGCCGCACACTGTGAATTCCTGGTTCACGAACTCGGCGTTCGCGATTCCGGCTCCCGGAACCTTCGGCAATCTCCCTCGCAATTACCTGCGCGGTCCCGGCCGGGACAACTGGAACCTGTCGCTCTTCAAGGCCTTCGTCTTCAGCGAGGAACGTGATAGCAAACTCGAATTCCGCGCTGAATTCTTCAATGCCTTCAACCACACGGAGTTCAACAATGTCAGCACCACCTTCTCGTCGAGCAACTTCGGCGCGGTCACTTCCGCGCATGACCCAAGAGAAATTCAGCTCGGCTTAAAGCTGTACTTCTAGATCCTCCCCTGGGATCCACACAAATGCCCCGTTCGCCCGATGTTGGGTGAGCGGGGCATAGCTTTTCAGAAGCGCTAATGATTATTCTGTTCCTTGGGATGAATAGAATTTCCTACGGTGCGTTGCGGGCATGAAGAACTGGAAGTTGCAGTTGGGGATTGTCGTGTTTTTCCTGCCGAGCTTTGCGTCCGCGCAAGCACCCACTCCGGCCGACGCTCTCGCGCTCGAGCAACAGGGGAAGTTGGCGGAGGCTGCGCAAGTCTGGCAGGCTGTGACCCGGCACGATCCTCACGATGCTGCGGCCTTCGCCAGCCTGGGGGTTGTTCTCTCAAAAGAACAGAAGTACCGGGAAGCCGCTTCTGCATATGAAAAGGCGATCGCACTGAATCCAAAGTTGCCGGGAGTACTCCTTAACCTCGGCCTGGCGGAGTTCAAGCAGGGGCACTTCCAGGCGGCGATCGATCCTCTCAGGAGCACGCTGGATGCCGATCCGTCGAATGTGCAGGCCCGCATGCTGCTCGGGCTCAGTTGCTATGGCGGAAAGCGTTACGCCGAAGCTGTCAAATACCTTAAACCCATCGCGGAGTCTGATGCTGCGAACGTTGAACTCCATCGCGTGTTAGCGCAAAGCTGCCTGTTCACGAAGGAGTACACCTGTGCGTTGGATGAGTTTCGCCAGATTCTGCAGAAGGATCCCGACTCCGCGGCCGCTCATATCCTGGCCGGGGAAGCGCTGGATGGTCTCGAAAGAACTCCGGAGGCCATTGCCGAATTCCAGGCAGCCGCCAAGGTCTCGCCGCGAGAACCCAATCTGCACTTCGGTCTCGGCTACCTGTACTGGAGATCACATCAATACGACGAAGCCAAACGCGAATTCGAGAATGAGCTAGCTCTCGATCCCAACAACGCGCAGGCGCTGACCTATCTTGGCGATATCGAAATGAAGCGGAACAATCTGGACACTGCCCTGTCGTTCCTCAGAAAGGCCGTGCGAGCAAGGAACGACATACGTGTGGCCTACATTGATATGGGCGCGATCCTGATGCAGCAGAAACAGTACAAAGACGCACTGACCGCGCTCCGGCGCGCGGTCGCGCTGGATCCCACGCAGCCCGATGCGCATTACCGCCTCGGGCAACTTCATCGAGCCATGGGCAACACTGCTGCCGCGCAGGCGGAATTTAATAAGGTCCACGAACTACACGAGAAAGCAGACGAAGGCGTTGCATCGAAGATGTCCGTTCCCCCGGCATCGTCCAATTAGACAATCTGCTGCCACGCCGTTGACCTCTCCATCAGAAGTCTCTTAAGCGACCTCTACCGACTCGGGAAGCAGGGCTTCCGTTTCCCGTTCGTCGGTTGCCTCCAACCGGTGCGATCGAGCCACCAGCATATAGACGGAAGGCACCACGAACAGCGTGAAGACTGTTCCGATGATCATGCCGCTGACCAGCATGATTCCGATACTGTTGCGCGCACCCGCCCCGGGACCTTTCGCCAGCACAAGCGGGAAGTGTCCGACCACAGTAGCTGCGGTTGTCATGAGGATGGGCCGCAGCCGCGTGGTAGCCGCTTCGATGATGGCGGCGAGCTTGCTCTTCCCGGTTTCCTGGAGATGGTTCGCGAACTCAACGATCAGAATGCCATTCTTCGATACCAGCCCAACCAGCGTGATCAACCCCACCTGGCTGTAGATGTTGAGTGTCGTCAGCCCGAGAAACGAAAACATAAGGGCCCCGGAAAGAGCCAGTGGCACCGACCCCACGAGAATGATGAACGGATCGCGGAAGCTCTCGAATTGCGCCGCCAGCACCAGGTAAATCAGGACAGCCGACAGCAGGAACACACCGAGGAACTTGCTCCCCTCCACGCGAAGCTGGCGCGACTCACCCGCGTAGTCGACGGTGAAGCCCTGAGGCAGAATCTGTTTGGACTCATCCTCCAGGAAACGCAACGCCTTGTCCAGCGGCACATTCGGAGGGATCACTCCCTGAATTGTTACAGCATTGAGCTGCTGAAATTTATTCAGTTGCCGCGGTTCGGTAGTCGTCTTCAAGGTGGCAAAAGTGGACAGCGGAACCAGTTTGTTATCGGATCCTGTGACGTAGATCTGCTCCAGCTGCGCCGGAGTCAAACGCTCCGCGCGCTTGATCTGTGGAATGACTTTGTAACTCCGGCCCTGGATGCTGAAGCGGTTGACGTAGTCTCCGCCGAGCAGGATGGAGAGATCCTGGCCTGCTTGCGTTAAATCGACACCCTGAGAACGGACTTTATCGCGGTCGAAGACGACCTCAGCCTGCGGCTGGTCGAACTTAAGGTCGGCATCGGCAAAGATGAAAAGCCCGCTGGCGAATGCCTTCTTCACCAGCTGGTTTGCGAACTCGCTGAGCTGTCTCGGTTCTGCGGCAGAGAGCAGCACGAACTCAACCGGGAAATTCCCGCCGCCCGGCAACGGAGGTGGCGTCAGCGGAATCACCCGGATGCCCGGGATCTTCGATAGCGGCCCGACGGATTCAACCAGAAGTTGCTGCGTGGTTTTCTTTCGCTCGCTCCATGGCTTGGTTACCATGCCTCCGAAGCCGCCGCTTGGTGAAGTGATCTGAAAGATGCTGGCGCTCTCAGGGAACGCATGGTAGACGTCATAAACCTGCGACGTAAACAGATTCGTCTGATCGATCGTCGAATTCGCCGACGATTGTATGACGCCGAAAACCACTCCCTGATCCTCAACCGGCGCGAGTTCACGCTGCGAGAACATGTAGAAAGGCACGATCAACAGAACAACAATTGCCCAGACAACGAACACCACTGGTCTGTACTGAAGCGTTCCGGCCAGCGTGCGGGAATATACCCCGCGCACCCACTCAAAGCGGCGATTGATGATTCCCGCAAAACCCCGCTCAGTATCCCCGGCGCGAAGCAGCCTTGACCCCATCATCGGGGACAGCGTCAATGCGACTACGCCGGAAACGATCACAGCCCCAGCAAGGGTGAATGCGAACTCGCGGAACAGCGCGCCCGTCAATCCGCCTTGAATACCGACTGGCGCATAGACCGCAGCCAGCGTGATCGTCATGGCAATGATCGGGCCGACCAACTCACGCGCGGCATCGATGGCGGCGCGGAACGGAGGCTTGCCCAGATGAATGTGGCGCTCGACATTTTCCACCATCACGATCGCGTCATCGACCACCAATCCAACCGACAGAACAATCGCCAGCAGCGTCAGAAGGTTGATAGTGAAACCCGCCACCAGCATTAAGAAGACCGCGCCGACCAGCGAAATCGGGATGGCAACGATCGGAATTAGGACGGAGCGGAATGATCCGAGAAACAGGAAGATGACAACAACGACGATCAGCAGCGTCTCGGTAAGAGTGCTGAGCACTTCGTTGATAGCATCCTGAATGTAAGCGGTCGAGTCGTAAGGCACGCCGGCTTTCATGCCCGGAGGTAGTTGCGACTGGATCTCCGGCAGCGCCGCGCGCACGTGCTTGATCACTTCAAGTGAATTGGCAGTCGGCAGCACCCAGATGCCCATGAACGTCGCCGTCTCCCCGTTGAAACGAACGTCCTGTTCATAGTTCTGCGCCCCCAGTACAACGTCAGCAATCTCGCCCAAACGGACGACGACTCCCTTATCCTGCTTGACCACCAGTTGGCGAAACTCATCGGCGGTGCGCAGATCGGTATTGGCGATCAGGTTCACCGACACCATCGACCCTTTCGTCTGTCCAAGCGCCGAAAGGTGGTTGTTCTTGGATAGCGCTTCTCGCACTGCAGAAGCTGAAATTCCAAGCGCCGCCATCTTCTCGGGCTTCAGCCAGATCCGCATGGCGAAGGTGCGGTCGCCAAGAATGTCAGCACGCTGCACGCCGCTGATGGCGCTCAGCTTGGGCTGTACGACGCGGGTCAGATAATCCGTGATCTGATTCTGATCGAGATTCGGGGACGAGAATCCCAGATACATCGCGGCAAACTGCGTATCCGCCGTTTGCAGGTCGATGACCGGCGCCTGTGATTCCGGCGGGAGGTCGTTGCGCACTTGGGCCAGCTTCGCCTGGATCTGCGTGAGCGCCGCGTTGGTGTCGTAATTGAGCTTCAGGTGCACGGTGATCGTGCTGAGACTCTGAGCGCTCGACGACTCCATGTAATCGATGCCATCGGCGCTGGCGATCACGCGTTCCAGCGGAGTAGTGATGAAGCCGCGAACCAGGTCCGCGTTCGCGCCCACATAAACCGTTGAAACCTGAACCACGGCGATGTCACTGCGCGGATACTGCCGCACGCTCAGCGAGCGAATAGCCTGCAACCCGGCAATCAGGATCACCAGGTTGACAACGATGGCGAGGACCGGCCTTTTGACGAATAAGTCTGTGAATCTCATTTAGCTGTCCTGAGGTTTGGGAGCCGGATTGTTTCCCGGTTGCACTTTGTTGTTGACTTGGACGGCTGCGCCGTTGCGAAGCTTGAAAACTCCCGAGCTTACAATTTCATCACCGGGGTTGACGCCTGAGACGATCCCAACCTGGTCGCCGCGAGAGCCTTCAATCTTAACGAACTGCTGCCGCACCCCTCGGTAAGGCTTGCCGTTCGGGTCTTTGAGGTCGGTGACCACGTACACCGTGTCGCCGTACGGCGCGTAGTTGATAGCAGTCGCCGGCAGCGTTATGACCGGACGGTTCGCACCCAGCCCGAGTTCAACCTGGACGAACATTCCCGGCCGCAACTTGCCTCCAGTGTTTGCCAGAGTGGCCTGTACCTGAACATTCCGGGTCGCTTCGTCCACAATGGAATCGACGGCCGTGACCTGCCCGGTGAACACCTGGCCCGGAAGATTCTCCGCCGTGAGGCGCAGACTACGCCGGATTTGCACCTGGCCACTCGCCTGCTGCGGCACCCCGAAATTCACGTAGATCGGGTTGAGAGACTCGACAGAAACAATCGCGCTGCCACCCGACAGGTACTGCCCAAGGTTGACCTTGCGGATTCCAAGAACTCCTGAGAACGGCGCGCGGATCGTCTTGCGCTGGATTGTGGCACGGATCTCCGCCACGTTAGCTTCCGTTTGTTTTTGGTCAGCCGTCGCGCGGTCGTACTCCGCACGGGAGATGACACCTTCATTCACGAGTTGCTGCATCCGGCTGAAGTTCACGCCGGCGAGTTCGCGCTGCGCCTCGAGCGCAGCCAATTGAGCGCGTTCCTGGCGCGTATCCAGCTCTACCAGCACATCTCCCTCACGCACAGACTGTCCCGAAACGAACGCGATTCGCGCCACGGTCCCCGGCAAATCCGCGCTCACCACCACACCCTGGACAGCCTCCAGCGTGCCAATCATCGCCAGTGACGATGGCCATTCCTGCCGTTGGGCAATCACGGTTGTCACGGCCTCCGGAGGAGGCTGGAAGCCCCCCGCCGCCTGCACTGCCGACTGCACTTGTTTGAACTTCACGAAGCCCAGGGAGCCTAAGAGCACTACCATAAGGCCCAGCATCAGGATCATCCGTTTCGCCATAAGTTCCTCTCCCAACGTCAATTAAGGACACTTCCGCGACCTCACCCGGCAGCCGTCTTCGACCCGGGCGTCGCTGATTTAGGGGCGATTCTGCGAAGGGAAACCGTCGGCCGGAGTGCAATGCCCACCACCGCATGCTCGCACATCGCAGTGTCCACTATCAGATTTGCCAATCCCAGGAAAGGATTCAGATCTTGTACGGGACGGGCTGTTCCCCGGATCGACCCCGTTGCCGGATAAAATGTTTTGTTATGACACCAGCGCGACTCTCGCATGGTCACAACTCCTCTTAGGGATGGCTTCCCAGCTTGCTGAAAAACTCCGATTGCGGTTCTGTTTTGAAAGGGCGCGGCTTCTAGCCGCGCGGTAAATGCCACAAAATCAACCGTGGCTTAGCCACTGAGGGCACAACTGCTCAGCGAGGTGAGTTTTTCAGCAATTTGTTACACCGACACCAGCCAGCCTCTTCATTAATATGTCGAACGAGGAATGCCCAAATCGACACGAAATGTCCGCACCGGGAATTTTTTTGGGAAACTCTCCTCGCGTACGCGCCAAACCGCCTTTCTCGAGGAATCTCCCCAAATCGGCGGCGGTCCTATAACATCCCTTGCAGAAAGTTGAGGGGATCCGCATGGATGTGCACCTGATTGACGGTACCTACGAATTGTTCCGGCACTTCTTCGCCGTGCCCTCCTCGACGGATGCGAGCGGCCAGGAAATCGGAGCAGTCCGCGGTGTCCTGACTTCCGTCGTGTCCATGATCGAGCGTGGAGCAACTCACATCGGGGTTGCCACCGATCATGTCGTGGAGTCGTTCCGGAACGATCTCTATCCCGGATACAAGACCAGCGAGGGCGTGCCTGAGGAATTGCTCTCGCAGTTCCCGATTCTTGAGGAAGCGCTGGAAGCCATGGGGGTCGTGGTGTGGCCCATGGTCCACTATGAGGCGGATGATGCCCTCGCTTCTGCCGCTGCTAAAGCGGCGAAGGATGACCGAGTCAGCCAGGTGTTCATTTGCACGCCCGACAAGGATCTGGCTCAGTGTGTGGTGGGCACCCGGGTCGTTCAACTGGATCGCCGGCGCGACATCTTGCGCGACGAAGCCGGCGTTGTGGCCAAGTTTGGCGTGAAGCCTCAATCGATTCCAGATTACTTAGCGGCTGTGGGTGACACTGCCGATGGTTTCCCGGGTTTGCCCGGCTGGGGAGTGAAAGCTGCGGCACTTACCTTTTCTCAGTACGCCCACCTCGAAGACATCCCAAAGGATTGGAGAGATTGGCATCCATGCATCCGGAAAGCCCGCGTGCTCTCCGAATCGCTGTTCAGCGCATGGAGCGATGCCTTGTTATTTCGGACCCTCGCAACCTTGCGGCTGGATGTACCTGTTTTTGATACGGTCGAGGACCTTTGTTGGACCGGGCCGCGGCCGAATTTTGAGGACTACTGCCGGCGATTGAAGTCGCCCGACCTGCTTCGCCGTGTTGCGTCGATAACATCAGGGATACCCCAGCGCCAAGGGGCGAATAGCTAACGAAGCGGAGTACCTCTTTTTCCCTCCTTTCTTCTCTTCTCGGCAGAATCGTCCCATTCATCGATGACGAAGCTTGTAGCGCCTTTCCACAACCCTAAGGGTATTTGCCCAATGGAAGCGCCCAGCGAATTCAACTATTGTCTATACATAGACATCTGGGAGGAAACGACTTGCCCGCAAGGCTGGACACACTCTGGTACAAAAACGCGGTCATTTATCAAGTCCATGTCCGCGCGTTCTACGACAGCAACGGAGATGGTATTGGTGACTTTGCGGGTTTAGCGCAGAAGCTCGACTATCTGCAGGAGCTGGGTGTAGACGCCATCTGGCTGATGCCATTCTTTCCCTCACCTCTCCGCGACGACGGTTACGACATTTCCGATTACACCTCGGTTCATCCCAATTACGGCACGTTGGACGACTTCAAGAAGTTCCTGGCAGCAGCTCACGAGCGGCAGATCAAAGTGATTATTGAAATGGTGTTGAACCACACTTCCGATCAACACCCGTGGTTTCAGGAGTCGCGAAGTTCGCGCGAGAATCCCCGTCGTGATTGGTATGTCTGGAGCGATACCGATACCCGATATAAAGGCGCGCGCATCATCTTTTTGGACACTGAGTTGTCCAACTGGGCGTGGGATCCAGTTTCGAAGTCCTACTACTGGCACCGCTTCTTCAGCCATCAGCCCGATCTTAACTACGACAACCCAGCTGTTCGTGAAGAGATGTGGACGCTGATGAAGTTCTGGCTCGAACTCGGCATCGATGGCTTTCGCCTGGATGCCGTGCCCTACCTCGTTGAACGGGAAGGAACCAACTGCGAGAACCTTCCAGAGACCCACGCTATCATCAAGGAACTGCGTCAGAAACTCGACCACGAGTTTCCAGGACGAATGTTGCTGGCGGAAGCGAACCAGTGGCCTGCCGATCTGCGCCCCTACTTTGGCAATGAAGATGAGTTTCACATGGCCTTTCATTTTCCCCTCATGCCCAGGATGTTTATGGGAGTGAAGTTGGAAGACCGCAAGCCCATTACAGAAATTCTGCAACAAACTCCCGAGATACCGCCGTCGTGCCAGTGGGGCCTATTTCTACGGAATCATGACGAGCTGACGCTGGAAATGGTCACCGACATCGAACGCGATTACATGTACGACTCCTATGCCCGAAGCAAGGCGATGCGCCTGAATCTCGGCATCCGGCGGCGACTGGCGCCCTTGCTCGATAACGATCGCAGGCGCATCGAACTCATGAACGGGATGCTGATGTCACTCCCCGGCACGCCGGTCCTTTACTACGGCGATGAAATCGGCATGGGAGACAACATAAATCTTGGCGATCGCAACGGCGTGCGTACCCCCATGCAGTGGAACGGCGGTTGGAATGGTGGCTTTTCTGCCGCAGACCCGGAGAGTCTCTACACCTCACTTCTTCTGAACCCCGTGTACGGATATCAGGCGGTCAATGTGTTGTCGCAGAAGCGCAGCGAGCACTCACTGCTTTCCTGGATGCAGCAAATCATACGGGTGCGGCGGTCCACCCCGGTCTTCGGTTCGGGCTCCATCGAATTTCTCTATCCCGCCAACCATCGAGTGTTGGCGTATGTGCGCCAACTGGGCGATGAAACAATTCTGGTGGTAAACAATCTTTCCAGCTCCGCCCAGGCTGTGGAACTCGATTTGCGGCGGTACAAGGGTAAGATTCCAATCGAGATGTTTGGCCGGAATCTTTTTCCCCGAGTGGCCGAGGCTCCATATCTTTTGACGCTGGGCCCATATCAGTTTTACTGGTTTCGGTTGAGACGAATTTGAATATCTTCTGATGGTTCGTGTGCTGTGGCCTTCATGCCAGCAGCACCGAGTACTACTTTGTTGGAGGCGGGTTGGCAGAGGAAAGTGTACTCACAGACGATCTTGTTCGCCAACTGATTAATGTCGGCGAGGTAGACATCCTCGTGGGACTGCCGACTCACAACAATGCCAAGAGTGTTGGGCCGGTCGTACACGCAATTCAGGAGGGCCTTCTCAAGGGTTTTCCGCGGGAGCGGGTTGTCATTGTTAACGCTGACGGAGGATCAAGAGACGGAACTCCTGGTCTGGTGACGGGAGCTTCGATTGATGACATACGGCATGGTTATAAAGGCTATGCCCTCCGCACCTTGCACTCAATCAGCACCCGGTACGCGAACAACCCTTCGGCCCGAGGTGGGCTGCGCACCATCCTGGCCGCCGCCGAATTGCTACGCGCCAAGGCATGCGCAGTCGTATCACCAGAATCGACCGGCATGGAACCCGAATGGATTCCGCGCCTTCTGCGCCCTGTCTATCACGACAATTTCGACCTGGTCACGCCCATCTATCGCAGGCACAAATTCGAGGGACTCCTGGTCAGTAACCTCGTTTACCCGATGACGCGAGCTCTCTATGGCCAGAGAATCCGAGAACCTTACGCGTCGGAATTCGCTTTCTCTGCCCGTCTTGGAAGCCATTTCCTCGCGCACAATCCCGGAAGTTATGACTCGGACGGATCCGGAGCTGAAATGGAGCTCACGATGAGCGCCATCACTGGAGGCTTCCGGACATATCAGTCCTTCCTGGGAACGAAGATCCACGGAGAGCGAGAGGGAGGCGATCTCGTGCCCGCGATGCGCAGGACAGTCGGAGTCCTTTTCTCATCCCTCGAAGCAAACGTCGCCGCCTGGAGCAGCGGCAATGGCTCGCAACCGGTTCCGACTCTTGGTTCTGAATCCGAAGTCACCCTTGAACCCATTCGGGTAAATCGGAAGCGACTTCAGCAGATGTTTTGCGCCGGAGTCGCCGAACTCGAACCCGTCTTCCGATCCATACTCTCGGCAGCCACGCTTGCGGAACTGCAGCAGATTGCCAGTCTTGGCGAAGACGACTTCCGCTATCCGGCGGAGCTGTGGGTCAGAACCGTCTACGAGTTTGCCGCCTCCTATGCCAAATCCGTCATGAGCCGGGACCACATTATTCAGGGTCTGGCTCCTCTTTATCGCGGAAGGATTTTCACGTTTCTGGAAGAAAACCGCAGTAGTTCGGCGGAAGAGGTTGAGAAAAACATCGAGAGCCTTTGTATCGAGTTTGAGCGATTGAAGCCGTATCTGCTGGAAGTCTGGAATACCAAAAAGTGAGGTAACCCATGCGGGAATTGATCTGGCGGGAACTGACTCAGGCTGGCGAGGAGATTGTCAGGGAATTTGCGCACCTGTTGCCTCGTTTGATTGAAATGCTGATCATCACCCTCGTGGGATGGGTGATTGCCATTGCATTGAAATGGATCCTGCGCAGCGCGTTGCGTCTTGCCAAGTTTGACAAACTTTCTGAAAATTCGGGCGCCTCGCAGTTGCTCAACAAGGCTGCACTGCCCTCCTCCACCGAGTTGCTGAGCCGATTCATGTTCTGGGTGGCCTGGCTGGGATTCATCCTGCTGGGAGTGAGTGTGCTCGGAATCGGTGGCCTGCAAGCGCACATTTCAAGATTCTTCCTGTTTCTTCCCCGCGTCTTTTTAGCGTTGTTCATTGTTTTCTTTGGCATGCTCGCCGCCAGCTTCTTCTCGCGCGCCACTCTGCTTGCCGCTGTAAATGCCAATCTGCCCTCAGCCCGGCTGCTGAGTATTGCGATTCGCACCCTCCTCATCATTTTTGTGGTGTCGATGGCCTTCGAGGAACTGGGATTGGCCGAACAGACGGTCCTGCTGGCCTTCGGAATTGCGTTCGGAGCGGTGATGCTGAGCCTCGCGATTGCCTTCGGGACGGGGGGACGAGACTTGGCGCGCCAGTTCCTTGAGAAGAGGCTCGTTCGCGAGGAGAAGAGCGAGAAGGAAGACGAGCCCTCGCCTCTATAAGACATCGCACAGGTCAGAACTCAGCTGCTTTGGTTCGACTCCTCAGCGGAAGCAACGGATAGACAGAGTGTCACTGGAAAATAACCGGAACAGTGCTGAAGGTGTATGCCTGGCCGGTTCACCTTCATTTCCGCAGTCCCCTTTTGAAATCCCGCGTCATTCCCGGAAGTACAGACCTCAGTGCCCCTCAGTTTCGGCTGCAGTTCAGCGGTTTCTAACTAGAATCAGGCTGTCGATTAAGGACGGCCTCATGCGAATCCTCATAGCAGAAGATGATGCAGCTCTCGCCAAGTTTGTGAGCCAAGGTTTGGAGACCGAGCACTACGAAGTGGACGTCTATTCCGATGGCGAGCAGGCCCAGGCGGCGGCTAATGAACTCGACTACGACCTGGTGGTCCTGGATCTGAACTTGCCGAAACTCGATGGAGTCAGCATTCTGCGGCAGTTGCGTCTGAAAAAGCCCACCATGCCGGTGCTGGTCCTTACCCAGCGAACCCGCGTGGAAGACCGGGTGCAGTGCCTGGATACCGGCGCGGATGACTATCTGGCCAAACCGTTTTCCTACAGCGAGCTCTCGGCCCGAATCCGGGCATTGCTGCGGCGCAGTCATTTGCCATCAGAAGCCGTATTCGTGATCGATGACCTCAAACTGGATCGCGTGGAACATCGTGTCGAACGCGCCGGGCGCAGTATCGAGCTGACCACAAAGGAATTTGCCCTGCTCGAATATCTTATGCGGAATACCGGCCGGCGGGTCACCCGCGCCATGATCATCGAGCATGTGTGGAATCTTACGTTTGATACGACCACCAACGTGGTCGATGTCTACATCTTCGGACGCTTTCAAAAAGTGGAGTCTTTGCGCAGCGCGGTAGTCTCCCTCGGATTTCAGCGGGTCAGCGATATCGCGATGTCGTGCGGTGTGCTCAACATGATGCCCGGCGAAAGCGGCATCGATCCTGTGGCTTTCTGGGAGCATTCCCTCGGGTGTGCACTTGTGTGCCGCCATTTCGCCCGCAAAATTTCTTTCGGCGAGCCCAGCAAAGCCTATCTCGCCGGCTTGCTCCACGATATCGGCATTATTGTGAACCTCTGGGTTCTGCCCCATGAGTTTCAAGCCGCCTTCGAGCTGGCCCGAACCGAAGCCATCCCGCTCCACGAAGCCGAACAGAGAGTTCTCGGATTTACCCATTGCGACAGCGGAAAGCTGTTAGCGGAACGTTGGGACCTCTCCCGCGAATTGGTCGACGTGGTCGCTCTTCATCATTCTCCGCCAGCGTCGGGTGATCATGCCGGCCTGGTCGCACTGGTCGGGATGAGTGACTTGCTTTGCCGCATGAGTGGGTTGAACCACGGCTACATCGAAGCGCGTCAAGTCAATTTTCTGGAAGAAACCGGCTTCGCCGTCCTGTCGCAGTACTGTCCCTCGCTGGGCACCCTCGACTGGGCTCGCCTCACTTTTGAACTGGACTCTTACATGGACGAAGTGCATACCCTCGTGCGTGCCATTTATAGGCCATGAATCAGCGCCCGGAGACTCGCCGCAAGATCGGCGTCCTGGTGGTCGACGACAGTGCCTTCATGCGTACCGCCCTCTCCCGCATGATCGGCTCCGAGCCCGATGTTTACGTGATAGGAGTAGCATGCGACGGATCGGAGGCCCTGGAAAAAATCGCTGCGCTCAATCCAGACGTCGTCACTCTCGATGTCGAGATGCCCGGACTCAATGGAGTGGAAACCTTGCGTTGCATCATGGCTCAAAGCCCCCGGCCCGTCATTATGGTCAGCGCCAGTACCGAAAGAGACGCAGAAATCACCTTCACCGCCCTCGGTGCCGGCGCATTTGATTATGTTCCAAAGCAGCTGCCTCCGACCTCGCTCGATATTGTCCACATTCGGCAAGACCTGATCGCCAAGATCAAGGCGGCCGCACGCACCCGCAGGCCTCTTCCTGCGCTCGGCATTCGGAAACCTCCTCAAGGCGTGGATTCAGGCGAACCCGAACCCGAAATATTCTCCATCATGCCGGCAGTTGTCGCCATTGGGATATCCACTGGTGGCCCAAAAGCTCTTGAGGACATGCTCCCCCTTTTCCCTCGCGATCTCCCGGTGCCCATTTTGATCGTGCAACACATGCCGCCCGGCTTCACCGCTCCCTTTGCCCAGAGACTGAACAAATTGTGCTTGGTCGAAGTTCACGAAGCCTCCCACCGCGAACCTATCCGCCCCGGCGTCGTCTACATTGCCCCTGCGGGCATTCATATGATTGTGGAACGGCCTTCCGATTCGCGGCCCGTGATCGCCCTTACTCGGCAGCCCGCGGATCAGATGCACGTGCCTTCCATCGATGTCATGATGGAGTCCGTAGCTGCCGTTTACGGCAGTCTCGCCATGGGTATTATCATGACCGGGATGGGCTCGGATGGAGCCTTGGGAATCAAATCCATTCACGGTCGCGGCGGTATCATTCTCGGACAGGATGAGGCTAGCTGCGTCGTGTACGGCATGCCTCGCGCTTGCGCTGAGATGGGAATCCTGCAGCGCGTCGTCTCTCTCTCTCAGATTCCGCAGCAAATCCTGCGGGCCACACGCTACCGAAAGCCAGCCCCGGTCGCCGCTGTTGTACCGGGATTCTAGCCTTCGCTCCAAAAAACTCTTATCGGGATTCCTCCGCCCAATGCGTCCCTTCAGCGATGTCCTGTTTATTTTGGACTCGTCAAGATCGTGCCGTTGGGATCCAGCACAATCTTGTGTCCACCCGACGGGGCAGTCAGATTAAACGTCGTTTCCTCTCCGTCTGCGAACACCCGGCCCAGGAAGACGGAGCGCTTCCCCCCAATCACCGCATACACAGGGACAGAAGTCACAAGGTCGGCCGACGCATCTTTCTGCACGATGTTCCCACTGACGATCGTGCTCGTTCCCTTCGTGGTGAACTTCACCGCCTTCAACTCTAACTTTGGCAAGTCCGTGCCATTGACCCAACCATCCAGAAACCAGTCCAGCGAGTCCTTCCCTTCATACTTCAGTGCAGGCGGCAAGTCCTCGGCAAACACCTCGAGGAGTTCCCGCGTACTGATCGACCTTCCCTGGTAACGCTCTCGAACCTTCCGCAATGAGCGGACGAACGGCTCATCGGCTCCGCTGATCTTCCGACCTTTTATTCGAGCGTCCTGGAACGCACCATCCTGCAACATCGTTCGCAGCATATGAAACAGCCACGTTCCCCGCCCGTAACTGATCGCTTCGTAGCCTTCCGGAAAGTGCGACGACAATAGCCGCACACCCAACGTGACCGGTCCTGCATCCTTCGGCATCGCTCCATCTTTATTTCGTTCCACCAGATCCCGCCGGTATTTCTCCATGATTTCCCGGAACCCCGCCGGATTCTTTTCCTGCAGCATCATCAGTGCGCAATAGTTCGCGAGGCCCTCCGAGAGCCATTGATCGCGGTAGGTACTCCAGCCAATCAGGTCTCCCCACCACTGGTGAGCCGCCTCGTGGGCCGGGATCTGCTCCACAAACCCGGTACGGGACGGATCAAGACGTAAGTCCGTACGCTCCCCTTCATTGAGGAAAGCGTATGACGAAAGGAAGACCAGCCCCGGCCAGCCTTGACTTTCGCGCCCCGGCATCTGGGTCAGCGCGAGCCGGCTGTAGGGATACGGTCCGAAGCGCTCTGCATAATATTCAATGGCCCGCGCCGTCCGCTCCGCCAGCGGCTGCGCATTGCGCGCCGGCGATGGAGGGGCAGGAGCGATCACCTGAACTCCTGTGTGTCGTGGCGCCGGAACCTGCGGACTCGGGTGCACGATCTGTATCGGAGCGCTCGGAAAATCTCGTTCGACGCCCGACGTGGCATAAGTCTCTACGGTAACGTCTCCGGCCTTTGCCGTCGCCATCTTGTACTTACCCAGATTGAATCCCGCCAGCGGGATTGGCCGCTCCGAGACCCAGCGCATCGCCAGTTCCCCTGGGTTGTTTGAGCTTGAGGTCGGACTTGCGGCAACCGGTTCTGGTTTCCCCGTTGCGACCAGCGTCCATTCCGCCGGATAGTGAAATTCGAGCTCGAAGTCAGCCATCGACATCCCGCGATTGGGATACCACGTCCCCCGAGCACCCACGTACAGCAGCCCGCTGCCCGCCTCCGCCAGAACCTCTCCTCCGTAGACAAACTGCAGCTCAATCTTCTGCCCGGCACGTGTTGGCTCCGGCAAAACCACCGCCACAAGGTCATTGGCTCGACGCGAAAGCTGCGTTCCTTCCATGGCGGGGTTATGGATGAACTCCACCGCCTGCCCATTCATCTTCACACTCTCGACCTGAAGAAATCGCGAGAGTTCGAAAACCAACATCCGCACCCCGCCTTGGCTTACTTCAAGCTGCAAGCGAGCGTCCGCATGGATTCTTTTCGGAGGCTCTACCCTGGTCGCAATCACATAGCGGTGCACGGCAAGCCAGTCCCCGCGACCTTTTTCAATGCCCTCCGGTTTGGGCACACCCTGCTCAGCTCGGTTGAGCGCTTGCTCGGTCGAAAACGAAGTCCAGACGTCGTAGTAACTACTCCCATTCTCAGCCGTCCGCGCCTGCCCCGCCTGAACTTGCTCTCCCGCCGTCGAGTCAAAGTAGACATCGAAAATGCCTCGCTTAGTCCCCAAAAGCCGGGCGTGCAGGATTCGGTCACTCGAGCCTGAAAGTGAAGGCGTGCTTACTTCCTGCGGGCCCTCGGAATTCTCCCCCACCGGAAGCAGTCGGCTGAACGTGACCAGGATTCTCATCGCGTCAAGCTGCGCAAGATTTCGAGCTGTGTCGCCCCACCTGGTTACGAACTCCGCACCATCATCGGCTGCTCGCAGATCGGGTCTCAACTCCGCCACCGTTTCGTCATTGAAACGGAAGTACGCCGTGGCGAAGCGCTCTTCCAGAATCGCCATTCCCGTGAACAGGCTCATCGACCTTCGTTCCACCTCGTCCCGAGGCGTCAGTAAGATCTCTCCATCCCCTTCGAAGAACGCCCCCGTGATGCGCCCCATCACGTCCTGCGTGAAGGCAATCGTGCCATCTTCCAGAGTCATGTGAATTACGGCCCGATCGATGGCTGCGCCGCGCACTCGATACACCCGCGTCGGATCAAGCCCAACGCGGCCGAGCTGCAAGTACAGCGCTTCAGCTGGACCTGAAGAAGAAGGCCCCTCTGTGCCAGCCATTGCACGGGGCAGAGGCAACGCCCACAGCGTCAGCAACACCAAAAGCGCCGCTCGCAGCACTCGTCCCTTGCGTAGTCCCGATACTTTCGTCACGTAGGTGCGGCCCTCTCCGGTTGCTAGAATGCGCCTGAATGCGCGCACGTGTCTCCATCTTCATTATATGGACGGCTTTCGCCGCCATTGGTGCCTGGGCGGACACCATTCACCTGAAGAATGGCCGCAAAATCCTGGCCGACCAGGTCCGCGAAAACGGTAATCACTACCAATACGACATCGGCGACGATTCCTACGCCATACCCAAGTCCTTAGTGGATCACGTAGATGCCGGCGGCCCACCCGCCAGCGTTGCAACTGTGGGCGTCACGAAAGTGGCGGACCTACCCACGTTCACGCCCGCGGATAGCCTGGCGAACGAGGGCGACCTTGTTGGCAAGATTATTAAAGAAGGGAAAGTCGATCCCGACGCACTCTCCAGGCTGGACGCTAAAGGCAACGCCGAACTCAGTGCCACCGCAAACTTCATCGCCGGCAAGTTTGAATTCGAACACGGCAACGTCAACGAAGCCCGCCGCTACTTCGAGAGCGCGCTACGCTTCCAACCGGAAAACTCCACCATCCTTATCTATTACTCCGCGCTGCTGGTGCGCACCGGCAACGCCGCTCAGGCGCTGCCCTACGCCCAACGATCCGTTCGCGCCGCGCCCAACTCGCCCGATGCATACACCATGTTGGGATACGCTCAGTTCGCCTCCGACCGCACCAAGGACGCAATCGCTTCCTGGAAGCACTCTCTCAACCTTCGCCCGGACGCTACCGTCCAGCAATTCCTGGCGAAAGCGCAGCGCGAGGAGAATACAGAAAGCGACTTTGCCCAGCGCGAGAGCAGTCATTTCGTCCTGCACTATGAAGGCCGGCAAACCTCCGAATCGCTGCGCGCGCAAATCCTGAGCGCGCTCGAGTCCGACTATGACGATCTGGTCCGCGACCTCGGCACTCCGCCTCGGGACAACATTCTCGTGACGCTCTACACGGAACAGGCCTTTTTCGACGTCACTCGCGCTCCCTCCTGGTCGGGAGCTCTCAATGACGGCAAGCTCCGCATCCCGATCAGTGGCGTCAGCTCCATGACTTCCGAGCTGGCCCGCGTGTTGAAACACGAACTCGCCCACTCCTTTATTAATCAGCTCTCGGCCAGCCGGTGTCCCCCCTGGCTGCACGAAGGCATTGCTCAACTGCTCGAGCCCAGGAACCTGGGCAGGGACGGACACGCTCTGGCCCAGCTATTCAAGTCCCAACGCAACATCCCGCTGAACGTTCTCGAAGGCAGTTTCATGCGCTTTTCCGGCACCGAAGCCTACGTCGCCTACGCCGAATCTCTAGCCGCGGTTTCCTACATTAATGATTCGTACGGCATGAGCGACGTCCAACGCATTTTGCAACTCCTCAGCCAGGGCAGTTCCACCGAGGCCGCGTTGCGCGCCACCATCCATTCCGACTATGGCCAGCTCGAATCCGACCTGGCCAAATACCTCGCCGACAAATACGGCAACTAGTGCTCTCACATAAATAGTTTCTGGAAAGGGTACTGCGTTCAGCCGTGCCGTTGGCGATAAGTAGGAGTGCAGGCTTTACAGTTTGCTGAAAGACTCGATTGCGGTTCTGTTTTGAAGGGTCGCGGCTTCGAGCCCCGCCGTAAGTATCGCAAAATCAACCGTGGCTTCACAGTCTGCTGAAAAACTCGACCTGCGACTCTGTTTTGAAAGGGCGCGGCTTCATGCCGCGCCATAAGCGCCGCAAAATCAATCGCGGCTTTAGCCGCTGAGGTAATATGCGCTCGGTAGAGTGAGTTTTTCAGCAATCTGTTTAGCTCCTAAGGGACTTTCTCTCCCTTCCCTGACCATCTATCAAACACCTTAGCCGCTGCTCAACACACCGCACACTCCTACATTCCTGTTCTGGGCGATTCCAGCAATGGCCAGCGAGGGACCCGCCCGTCGTGCCTCCGTTCGCATTGCCCGCCACTCATTCCTGTGCTAGTTTCGGCTTTCAGACATCTCCGATGCGCTCCTTGTTCCAGCCTCGCGTTCCTGAACCTCCACCCACGGCAGAACCGGTCCCCACCGTGTTCCCCGAAATCGAAGGAGCAGGCATGGCCGCAGTCTTCTCCGGCAAACGTGTCGCCGGAGACTTCTACGACGGCTTTCGCGCCAACTCCCACCGGATTCTGTTCGGCCTCCTAGACGTCGCCGGACGCCGCGAAGATACCCGCGGAATCCTCATCGCCACACAAACCATCTTCCACAACATGGGATGTACTCTCTTCGCCAAGCCCGACATCAATGAATCCGAAGCGCTGACCGAGCTTTGTCACTTGCTCAATCGCAACATTCTTGAAACCGCCGGCGCTGTCCGCCCGTGTCCCGCCTTCCTCGGCTGCTACAACGAACAACTCGGGACCCTCTGCTACACCAATGCCGGACACACTCCCGGCCTGCTCCGCGACCATGGCGGAGTCGTCGAGCTCGCTTCCACCGGCCTGCCACTGGGCTTGTTCTCCCATGCCACATCCGATTCCCCCACCGTAGCGCTGGAGCCGGGCGCAGCTCTTTTGCTGGTTTCAAGGGGCGTGGTCGAGGGCAAACATAAGCATAAGGGCGATCCGGAGTTCGCGCTGAAGCATGTGAAGGATCTCCTTCGGGACGATCCCTTGCTCGACCCTAAAGCTCTGTGTACTTCCATTCTCAACGCAATTGACGAGTCAGAATATCCGTCGGCAGTCCATGACGACGAGACTGCGCTCGCCTTCGTGCGGAAGGCCTGACCTCCCGTTGGCATCCTCAAAATCCCAGCTGGCGTCAAATCCTGGAGATGGGCCACGAGTCCGCCCGAACAGGGTAAAATATTGCAAAGGCCCTACCCGACCTACCCGCAAGCTCAGGCAGCGTGGCGGCCACCGAATATTATGAAAAAGCTCTGCATTCTGAGCGTCATTTTCGCCTGTTTCCCCGTTTTCGCCGGAGCCCAGGTCGTCGAAGAGATCATCGCCCGGGTTAACAGCCAGATCGTCACTCGCTCGGAGTTCGCCCGCAGCAAGGACCAGCTCAAGGAAGAGGTCAAGCAGCAGGACCCGGGCAACGCCGACCGGCTCTATGCCGAGCGTGAAAAAGATGTTCTCCGCGATCTTATCGACCAGCAACTCCTCCTCGAAAAAGGCAAGGATCTCAGCATCACCGGTGACACCGAGCTGATCAAGCGGCTCGATTCAATGCGTAAGGACATGAAGCTCGAGAGTTTGGAAGAGCTTGAGAAGAAGGCTACCGAACAAGGCGTCTCGTGGGAGGACTTCAAGCAAAACCTGCGCAACCAGATCATCACGCAGAAAGTGATTGGCGAAGAAGTCGGTCGACACCTCGCCATGACCGAGGAGGAAGCGCAGAAGTTCTACAACGAGCACAAAAGCGAGATGGAACAGCCCGAGGCAGTCCATCTCAGCGAGATCCTCGTGGCCCCAAAAATTCCCGCCGATGCGACACCAAAGACAACGGGCACCGACGGCAGCCCATCCGATCCCGCAGTCTCAGCGGAGCAAAAGGCAGCTAACGATGCTGCCAAGCAGGCCACAGAAGCGGCGGCGCTCTCCGCCGCAGAGGCAAAAGCCCACGACCTGCTCGATCAGATTCATAAGGGCGCAACCTTCGAAGAGATTGCCAAGAAATATTCTGATGGCCCTTCTGCCGCCCAGGGTGGGGAACTGGGCATTTTCAAACGGGGCGCACTGGCCAAGGAACTCGAAGACAAGACCTTCGCCATGAAGGCCGGCGAGATCTCAGATGTGATCCGCACCAAGCAGGGTTACGTGATTCTGAAAGTTGTCGAGCACCAGGCGGCCGGCATCCCCGAACTGAAAGATGTTGAACCCAAGATTCAAGACGCTCTCTACTATCAGAAGCTGCAGCCCGCCCTGCGCGCTTACCTTACCAAACTGCGCGAAGAGGCCTACATCGACATCAAAGCGGGCTTTGTCGACAGCGGAGCCAGCCCCAATCAGACCAAGCCAGTCGAAACCACAACCGCCAAAGAAGCCGACGCCAAGAAGCTGAACAAAAAGAAAAAGAAACTAGGCATCCTCTAGCGACTCATGTGGAGACAGCCGCCTCGGCTGTCCCGCCCTGGGCGAAGCCCGGCGGAACCTAGGAAATGCATTGAACCAGGGGTTAAGAATGGGCTGGCGATCGCCCACCCCCGATCTCGCCCCCTCGCTTATACTCAATGAACACACCTCATGAAGGACTTCTACATCTGCGACTGCACCCGCCACGAAAACAAAGTCATCACCTCCTCCTTTGTAGTGGTCGCCAAGCAGATCAAGCCTAAGAAAACCGGAGAGCCCTACATCGCCCTGACGCTAGGCGACCGCAGCGGCCAGCTTGAAGCCAAAATGTGGGACAACGTCGAAGAGGTCCTCGACGCCTTCGAGCAGGACGACTTCCTCAAGATCAAAGGCCTCATCAACAAGTACAAGAATCGCTTCCAGCTCACCATCCACAAGCTGCGCAAACTCGGCGACTCCGAGATCGAATTCGACGACTACCTTCCCAAGACTACGAAGAACATCGACGACCTCTGGCAGACTCTTGCGGCCTTTGTCGTTTCTTTCCAGAACCCGTACCTGCGCTCTCTGCTGCAGGCTTTCATGGCCGATCCGGAAATCGCCGCCGCCTACCGCAATGCCCCCGCCGCCAAGACTCTGCACCATGCCTACATCGGCGGCCTGCTCGATCACGTGGTCTCATTGTTCCGCTCCGTTGAGTTGATCAGTCAGAACTATCCCCAGATCAACCGCGACCTTCTGCTCGCCGGAGTCTTTCTCCACGACATTGGCAAGATCCACGAACTCACCTACAACCGCTCGTTTTCCTACTCGACGAAGGGCCAGCTGCTGGGCCACATGGTCATCGAACTGGAGATGCTGCACGCCAAGATCGCTCTCGTTCCCGACTTTCCCGCAGAGCTGAAGACACTCCTCGAGCACCTCATCATCAGCCATCACGGCCAGTACGAATTCGGCTCGCCGAAATTGCCGATGTTTCCTGAAGCGCTCATGCTGCATTACCTCGATGACCTCGACTCCAAGATGGAGGCCATGCGTGCCCACTTCGAGCGCGAGGCCGATCAGGAGAGCCCGTGGACCAGCTACAATCCATCGCTCGGCCGCCCTCTGCTGAACACGGAAAAGTTCCTGGCTCCGAAGAAGGGTGCTGCCACGGAAGACTCTGCGGACGCGTCCGCTTCAGCGCACGAGCAGGAAAGCGCCAGCAACAATCACGACCAAACTCCGACCTTGCCCGGACTTGACCCGCAGCGATAATCTTTTGAGATCAAGCGGTTTGTTGTACCAGGAGAGGCCATGCCCAAGACCACAGCCTCCAGCATATCTGCACCCGCCGCAGGTCTGCCCGACGTACCACCCTTGTACGGACTCAAGCCCCGAAAGCAGTATCTCCCATTCAGTTATGCCGAGAAGCGCCTCGCAGAGTCGCGGAACTACTGGATCTGCACCGCCCGCCCCGACGGCAGACCTCACTCCATTCCGGTGTGGGGCTTCTGGATCGAGGGTGCACTCTATTTCGGCACCGCACGCTCTTCCCGCAAGGCTCGCAATCTTGCCCACAACGCAGCCGTTTCCATCCACCTGGAGTCCGGTGACGACGTCGTGATTCTCGAAGGAAATGCCGTCGAGGTCGAGCTCAACGATGCAGCGACTTTCAAGAATCTCGACGCCGCCTCGCGCGCAAAGTACAAAATGCCTCTGATGATCATCCCCGGAGAAAGCGTGGTCTATTCCGTCCATCCCCGTACAGTCCTGGCCTGGACCGAGAAGGACTTTCCAAAGAACGCAACGCGCTGGAAATTCGAGACCGCCTAACCGTAGCCAAATCGACACGAAAGAAGCAGTCCCAGACGATACACTTTCGATTACCCGCCCCGGCTGCTTCCCATTGCTACCCCGAACCCACTTCCGGTACATTGACGAAGATGGAGGTTCCTATGCGTTCACGTTTAGTCCTTCTTACCCTAAGTTTCTATTTGACTCTGGCTCTGCTCGGCTGCACCAGCAAGCCTGCTCCGGACGATAACAACGCAAACGGCACCGGCCAGGCCAGCGACAGCACCAACGCTGGCTCCGGAAACGGCGGCGGCACAGAGCGCAAGGAAGCCAGGGAAAGGAAGAGGCAGGTTGTGCCCGCCGGCACCACCATCACCGTCAGCCTGGGCTCCGCTATCGGCTCGAAGCTCAGCCAACCCGGTCAGACCTTCAACGGATCGGTATCGAAGGATGTCGTGGTTGGAAATGAGGTCGTGATTCCGCGCGGTGCAAACGTGACCGGCACCGTGACTGACGCGAAACCCTTGGGAAGATTCAAGGGAGGCGCTGAACTGCAAGTTCGCCTCGAATCCGTCACACTGAACGGAGCTGACGTACCAGTTCAAACTGCTGCGAGGACTTTCACCGCCAAAGGTAAAGGCAAGCGCACTGCGATCATGACCGGTGGAGGCGCCGCTCTCGGCGGAATCATCGGCGGCTTGGCCGGCGGCGGCAAAGGCGCAGCGATCGGAGCGCTGGCTGGCGGTGGCGCCGGTGCCGGGGGCGCTGCATTTACCGGCAACAAGGACATCGTTCTCCCCGCCGAGACCGTTGTCAGCTTCGAGCTCTCGCAACCACTCGAAGTCCGATAGACAGATTAGAGATAGAGATTATAGATAGAGAAAGATCGGATCGAAAACAGCTTCTATCCGCCCGAGCCGCTCCTCGGGCTTGTCTTCTGTTTTGCCTGAAACATTCTTGGTGAGAAGAGCACCAAAGCACTCATGCTCGACTTCAACCGCTTCGAAGTTCTTACCTTCGATTGCTATGGAACTCTGATTAACTGGGAAGCCGGCATTCTCTCCGCCCTTCACCGCATCCTTTCTGCCCACGGCCACACACTGGAAGACGCCGCGCTTCTGAAACTCTATGGCGATTTCGAGGAACTGTCCGAGCAGGGCGCCTTCCATCCTTATCGCGAAGTGCTGCAATCCGTAGTCCGCCGCTTCGGCGCGCAACTGGGATTCTCTCCTACCGACGAAGAAGCCCGCTCCCTCCCCAATTCGCTCTCCAGTTGGCAACCTTGGCCCGACACCATTGACGCCCTGCGTCAGCTGAAAACACGCTTTCGACTGGCAATTCTCTCCAATGTCGACGACGATCTCTTCGCCGCTACGCGTCCCCAGCTACAAGTGGAATTCGACGAGGTAATCACCGCCCAGCAAGCGAAAGCGTATAAGCCTTCGATGAACATGTTTGAGCTGGCCTTAAGCCGCGTGAACGCCCCAGCCCACCGCGTGCTCCACGTGGGCCAGAGCATCTATCACGACATCATTCCTGCGCAATCCCTAGGCCTGGCCACGGTATGGGTGAACCGCCCATCGGCGAGAGCCGGAGTTGGCGCAGTAAAAGCCGCCGAAGCCAAACCCGACCTGGAGGTCAAGAACCTAGCCGAGTTAGCCGAAGCCGCCACCAAAGCTTGAGTTCCGGTGTCTCCTCCGCGAACTCTGCGGAATTTCCCCGCGAACTCTGCGATAAGATTTTTTCTTTTTGCGCCTGAAGCTAGAAATTAGCCGGAATCTTCACCACTCTCTTCCGGATAGCCCACATAACAAGCTCCGCCTTGTTATGAATACCCAGCTTCCGCATGAGATTAAACTTGTGCGCGTCCACCGTCTTAATGCTCAGGCCCAGAACGCTGGCCGCAGACCGCACCGTACGACCCTCAGCCAGTAACTTCAGCACCTCGCGCTCCCGTGCCGTCAAAACTCGCTTTCGCGGCAACAGGGCCTCGGTTGCATTCCACTCGCCGACCCCTTGCTGCGGCATTTCACGCACACTGGCCCAGCCGTTGTAGTGGCTCGTTCTCACCATCCGCACTAATTCTTCGGCAGACGTTTGGCGCACTGCACATCCAACCTTACGGTCCGCCAGTTCGCGCATCGCGGAATCCTCTTCCGCATGCATGCTCAAGAACAAAACCTTGCTCTGCGGTGACTCTCGCAGGAGCAGTCTCTCGGCGTCAGGAGCGGACACGTCAAGTGTTTTCGCATCCACAATGACGACATCTGGACGGTGCTCATACACCCTTTGCAACGCTTCGGCCGCATTACTCGCCTCCGCGACGACTTCCATGTCCGGCTCATCCTCCAAAAGACGCTGCAATCCCTCCCGCAGCAGCACGTGATCATGCACCAGAACGCAGCGAATTCTCTTGCCAGGAACCGCACCTTCCCACTGGATCGGTGTGTTGGGGGACACAGCTTCTCCTCATTAGGCCAGAAGAATTTGCGAAGCAGCGAGCGGCGGAGAAAACCGGGTTGGCAGAACCTGCGGCTTTCGGTCATTGTAGCGCCCTCCGCGTCGAGATGCACCCCGAAACCCCCAAAATTTCCATCTTTTTATCAAATTTACAGCCGGAGTCATCCTGAGCGCAGCCGCTTTTCAGGCGCAGCGAAGGATCTGGCGTGAGCCATCAGTGCTCCCGTCGCTAAGTGCACTGCGTCCCCCCATACTAGTTATCGACTCCGCATCAGGTACAATCGAAAATTTATGCTGCGCTACTTCACAGCCGGTGAGTCTCATGGCGAAGCTCTCGTCGCCTTTCTCTCAGGCCTGCCCGCAGGGCTGAAAGTAGACCAACCCTTCATCGACCACGAACTCTGGCGCCGCCAGCAGGGATACGGCCGCGGAGGCCGCATGAAAATCGAACGTGACTCCGCCCACATTCTCTCCGGTGTGCATCACGGTAAAACCATCGGATCACCCATCGCCGTCCAACTCGAAAACCGCGATTGGAAAAACTGGCAGGAAGCTCTCCCGGTAAGCGAAGGTGATCCCACCAAGCACAAGCGCGTCGCCTCGCCGCGCCCCGGCCACGCTGACCTCGCCGGAGCATTGAAATACAACTTCTCCGAAGCTCGCTATGTTCTCGAGCGCGCCTCTGCCCGCGAGTCCGCCGCCCGAGTCGCAATCGGAGCCTTGGCGAAACTCTTCCTCCGCGAACTCGGCATCGAAATACTCAGTCACGTCATTACCACCGGCAGCGTCACGGTCCAGACCGAAATCGCATGGGAGCAGATTCGCGCCCTCTACGATCACGAAGAAGTTCTCCTGAACTGTGCCGACCCTGAAGCCGAGCAGCGCATGAAAGACGAAGTCGACAAGGTTCTCAAAACCGGCGACTCGCTCGGCGGCGTCTTCGAAGTCGTCGCGCATCAAGTTCCGCCCGGCCTCGGAACCTACGCCCAATGGGACGAGCGCCTCGACGGCCTCCTCGCCGCCGCCGTCATGTCCCTGCAAGCCGTCAAGGCAGTCGAAATCGGATCCGGGGTAGCCGCCGCCTTTTCTCCCGGCTCCAAAGTTCACGACGAAATCGGCTATACCAGCACGTCAGGCTTCACCGCTTTCTCTCGCGCCCGCAACAATGCCGGCGGCATCGAAGGCGGAGTTTCCAACGGACAGGAAATTCGTGTCCGCGGCTACTTGAAACCAATTTCCACGCTGCGCCGCCCCCTCCAATCGGTGGACTTTGCCACCCGCGAGCCAGTAAAGGCCGCCTACGAGCGCTCCGACGTCTGCGTGGTTCCCGCCGCCGGAGTCGCAGCCGAATCCATGGTCGCCCTTACTCTGGCGCGCTGCGCTCTCGAAAAATTCGGCGGCGATTCCATGACCGAAACCCTGCGCAATTTCCAGGGCTACTGCCAGCAACTGAAAAACTACTGATGATCTACCCCATCGTAAAGTTCGGCAACCCCGTTCTCGATAAGCCTGCCGAGAAGGTCACAGTGTTCGACGAGGACCTCAAAAAACTCATCGAC
>Ga0137388_10000103_pt1 | contig 45583 bp, 32 predicted proteins | sample 15con2h14AmetaG_FD_104644 | JGI IMG/M metagenome (GOLD analysis project Ga0137388, IMG submission 104644) | Vadose zone soil microbial communities from Angelo Coast Range Reserve, California, USA - 15con2h1.4A metaG | ecosystem: Environmental > Terrestrial > Soil > Vadose zone > Saprolite...
ACCCTTTACGCCTGTTTAATGTGACTAACGTTTGCGCTTCTGGCCTTACCGAGTCTTCTGGCACCAGCTTTGGACAGCACTAGTAGTAATAAGGCATATCATCTTTTTCCTATTACGTTATTACATTTTTTCCGATTCCCAGATAATTATAATTTCAGTTAGCTAGTTCACTCTTGCGAGCATTGACTAAAATTCTTGACTGCAGATTGCTTAAGCAATTTGGGGCATTTCACTCCCAATGTGGCCAACTGCTCTCTAGAACATGGCTTCCGATCGTAGGCTTGGATAGGCTTTTACTCCACCAACTACCTTTAAACGAAATAAATCGAATCTTATAGCGGAAAACTTCCTTTTTTTAATAAATAACTAATTATTTTATATATTTTTTCGCCTATTAATATAAATAATAAACTAAATCAATAATATCCCCTCTCTATGGGGTCTATAAGGTAACTAATTTACAATACTCACCTTTACACCTTATTTTTTTATTAATTAAATTTACTAATTTAATATTTTATAAATAACGATTTGCATGTCTCAAAACTACTGAAAAACGTTCAATCAGAACCAAAATTAAATTCAACCTGATGTTAAAAAATTAAATTGTCTTTAAATTTTATATTATATTTGCTTTTTGCAATATTTTTTATCTCTTTTAAAAAAAATTATATTATTTATTTTTTTTTAATAATAATAAAAATTTTTTTGCGAGCCCTTCCAGATTTGAACTGAAATAAATCTAATCGACAATTAGATGCTTTACCAATTAAGCTAAGGGCCCTTATTAATATTAATATTTATTTTTATTATATTAAAACAAATCTTTGCGGAATAGAGAAGAATCGAACTTCTACAGGTTTCCCCAGCAATTAGCAATAGCCTTATCTTACCTATGAATACTATTCCTTTTATCTTTTATAAAAAAATTAAAATTTTAATTTAATTAGGTAAGTAGAAAAAACAAGGCAACATTCAACATTAGAAAAGCTAGAATTTAAATAATCAGAACTTGTTAAAAAGTGTTTGTATCTGCTCTTTTCTCTTTGGAGAGAAGGAAAGGGGAGTTTTTATTTATTTTTTTTATTTAGTATTTTCATAAATTCTGAGTATAAAACTAAGAAAGCAATCATTAATGCGAATACAGTGCCCCTCAGTTTTCATATTTTTTTTAAATTTAAAAATAAACTTAGAAATAATTGAGGATGTGTGTTATGTTGTCTTTACTATTCAGGTTGGTAACCTATATTAAATTTATAATTCGAGACAACCCCTTATTTCAAGAGCATAGAGAGTACATCTTATTTGTAAATAATCTAATAAATAAAAAAGATTAAAACAAAGAAATTCATTTACTCGTTGTGCTTTTCCCAATGCCTACCTTTGAGATTAGTTCCGCGATTGCCCATTTCATTTTCATTCATCATAAGAGATATTACCTTACCGTGATAATTACTCACGCCACTCACAATACTTTTTAACTGTGGTTTGGTTTCTTATGCTTTAGGGCTGCTTCGCCGCCCGGAGTTTGAATTTCTAGGTCTATTTCATTAAACCAGTGGCTTCCGCTAATTATAAGTGTATTTTATACAGCATACTTTTAGTTAATTGAGGTGCTACTATTTTTCTTAAAGAATCCTTAGATTTTTTACTAATATATATTCTATACTGTCCTGGTCTTTTAGTCTGTAAAGTACATTTTAACTCAAAAAAATAGATTAAAATATTTATTAAATAAATAACTTCCTTTAAAGTAAAAGAATCTGTACATAATTCAAAACCACCCTTAGATTTAAATGTACCATTATCAACTATTCAATAGGCTAAAGCTACAGCATCTAAATACTGATACAGGTCTTTAGGTATTATTTTTTTACCATTAACATAAAACATGTTATGAAATAAAGTGAAAACAGATAAAGATCTCGTTCTAAATGAAATAGCCGGATAAATTTTACCATTTAATTTGGTAAGAACTTTATAAGGTACTACTTTACAAAAAGGAGAAAAAATAAGAAATACATTTCAAAAATTATCAAAATGATTTAAAGATTGTTTATAATAAAAATAAATGAGCGTTGACCGACCTTTGACTTTTCTGTATTCTGGTTGAACCATCTCCAAGCATTAAACCAATTAAGGCCGAAAAATGGTATTTAGGTAAAACATACATATCGGAAACTTGTTTTCCTAATATAGCTGGACCTCCTAAACCCGAACCTTAGTTATTAGATCAAAGAACAATAGAGTTACAATTAATTGGAACTAAATTTGTTTTATTTAGCACACCTCCCTTTTTAATATTATTAAAAGTATAATTTCTAATAATATAAAAAGGGCTACGCATAAAACTTAAAGAGGGGGTTATAATTGTTTTATTAATCAAATTTAAATTTTTCATAATTATGAGTATAAAACTAGGAAAGCAATCATTAAGGCGAACAATCCTGTCGCCTCCGCTAAAGCAAATCCAAGGATAGCATAAGCAAATAATTGACCTCTAAGTTGAGGGTTTCTAGCTGTAGATGTAATTAAAGAAGCGAAAATTAGTCCAATTCCAGCTCCGGCACCGATTAATCCAGAACAGGCTAATCCTGCTCCTAAGTATTTTGCTGCTGCTAACATTTTTTATTTTTTTATTTTTTTAAGATAGCGTCTAACATACTGAAAAGGAATATAAATTAATATATTTATAAATTCAGTACTCTTTTAAAAATAATTATATTAAATTTTTCCTTTTGATCTATCTCACTTTTAGATGCTATGTGACAGCGCTAGTTTATGGGTTACGTTACCTTTACTTATAATAATCTTAGTTCTAATTTTTATATAATAACCTTAGCTCTTATTTTTGTAATGTAAGAATATTTTCAGCGAAGGACAGGTGTAAGTAGGCACGTAAATATAAATATAGAAGCCACTCCCAAATATTATTTTATTTTTATAAGAAGTTGGTCAGAGTTATAAGGTTAATATATATTTTTTTTATTTATTATTTGTAACAGACCCTTCCCTTACTAGTGCTGGGAATGGTTGGCAAAAACTAAAAAAAAAATCCAAACCTTTAAGTCAAATCACCATTTAATGTAGCATCAATATCAATAAGTAGATTTGTCCAAAAATTTATAGAATTCTGATTTTGGATTTGATTTTGGTTTAGAAAGTTTATTATATGATTAATGCTTCTATTAGATAAAATACCAGTAGATAAAAAGGTTCCATTATCATATACAATATTCAAAGGATAATTAGGTTGTGTTTCTTCTATCTCTAAAGTATATTTTACTACCTGATTATTCATTAATTCTTCTTTATGTTTAAAATAATAAGTATTATTTCCTACATTATTAATATTATTCGTCAGTTGAGTAAGAATAGGCACATTATTTAAAGGTGAATTACTATTTAGCATAGTTAACTTCATATCAGTATTAAATAAAGAGGTACTACCATCGGTATCAGCTGTATTTGGTATATATTCTTTATAAATTCTATAAGCAAATAGAAAGCTCTGATTAGGATTAGTATTAATAGGTCCACCATTAATATTAGGGTAAGTAATTCTGGCAATACCATGTTCATCTCTAGCGTCGGTAAAGTGATTATTATTGTCAGGATTAAATTCTAAATCTGACGCCTTTAATAAAGCGCCTGCAATCGTGGCTCCCTTTATAAAAGTGTGTACTGTATTAAAAGTTTCATTTAATTTGTTAACTAAATTTCCATGGACTACTATGTCATTATCATTACTATTAAATATAAGCTCAGTAGGTAGACAATAAATAGAATTAAAAAAACTTTTAATATAAAAATATAATATAATAATTAAAAAAAGAAGAAAACACTTAAAAAAAAATATACTAAACTTATTATCTATTATGGGAAGTTCCTTAATAAAAGGTATAATAATATAAAATATTTTTAACCAAAGTCATTTTATAAAATTATAAATAATAAAATTAAATACAACAGTCCTTAAAGGTTTGATGCTAATTCAAAGTAAAAATAGTGAAAACAAAACACTCATAATATATTTTATAAATATTACTATTGGAGCTAAATAATAAATATTAATAAGAGGAATAGAGTGATAAATCGCGAACATGGGAACATATACAAATAAGTAATTTATTTGAAATATGGTTATTAAAAATTTGTTTATTGTTGTAGTTTTTATATTAAAAAGTTAATTTTTTTTTTGCAATTTATGAGGAAACCTAATGGTCCATATATTAGGGTAACGAATATTTAGAATAATTATAGATATTAAAACCAAGAGATGCATGAGGAATCGAACCTCTAAAATCCAGAACATAACTTGTTTTGATTTATATTAGATGTAATTTAGTAGGGATTTTCTTCCTACGTATCCGGTCAATAATAATTTGCAATATGAGGGCATTATGGATTAGCCCATTAATAATTTATTTTGCTTCCTGCGCTAGCCGCCGCTAGCAGCTTCGCAACCGTACGGGGAAAATAATAAAGCATAGTAATAAATTGAGCCTGTAGAAAGTAAGTAGCATATACGGAATAAATTATTAATTCATAATCAAAAAACTATTCTAGTCCCTCTCCTCTCAAAAAGAAACTCCTAATAAAAAAAAGAATAGTAATACCTAAAGAATAAACATCATATTAATATCACAATATAGGATAAAATATCTTACAGCTTGAAGTACATTTGCTAATTATTAAAAAATTTTTAATGTTTAAAAAAAGATGTAAGAAACACATCAGAGGACTCAAATTCAATCCCAAATTACAGGCTTAAAGATCATACCGATGGAGTCGGGGTACTAACCCTTCCTTCTATTACTTTAGACTATGACGTCCTTACTTCTAAGTTTACTGATAATTTATAAAATTGAATTAGTTTATTTTACTTAAATTGACTTTTTAGATATTTTGCCTTAAATAAAGCAATGGTAATTATTTTTTTTTTAATAAAAAATAAATTTAGCCGCTGCCTAGCCACAGGCAAAGCCAGCGAGCAAAGCATACAAGGGAAAGAAGTTAAATAAATTATTTTTTATTTAATATTAACTAAAATTAATATTAGTTAACATTGATTTTACAATATGAAAATAATTTTATTTGTTCTCTTTAATATATTTAAAAAAAAATTTTTTCATTATTTAAATTTTTTTTTGGATTTGAAAGGACTAAAACATACGCAAAGTGAGAAAATTTAAACATAAAATTTTAGCTAGTTATTTTTTATAAGACTAAAAGTAAAAAAATAGCAAATAAAAAAAGAAAGCAGACAATTTAAAATATAAAAATAGTATTTTATTTATCCTCTTTCTGCCTTTGCCTAACCAGGCCGTATGGCAAGGCGAGAAGATAACCTCATTCCATCTCGTTTCAGTGCTGGAGCGCAGGCTAAATCTAATAATAGAAAGTTACGATATTTTTATTTAATACTTATGTTATTTTAAGAATGAATTTTTTTAGTAATTCAGTTAAATTAATTTTTTATAGTGAGGGGTTATAATTGAATCTTAAAAACATTCTAATTTTCTTAACTTTGTTTTGGTTTACTTGTAAAGCAGTGCTCAGGGGCAGGGCTTGCAACAGTTCACTCCAGTTGTTTATAAGTTTCAATTGAATCAAATTTAATCTCGTTATCAAAGTGTGAAGGAATAGACCAAGGGTTGTTTGAAGAATTAGTATTACTGGAAAATAAATCAAAAATAACATAACCAAATAAAATAGTAGCAACTACTGAAACTAATGAACCAAAACTAGATATTGCATTTCAACCTGCGTATGAATCAGGAAAATCAGGTATTCTTCGGGGCATCAATTGTGTTACTCCTAGGTCAAAACCTAGACTCCTAGCCTTACGGTAATTACTATAATTTTTACTTGTTAATTAAATTAATTAAGGTTTCAAAATTAAATAAATAGATTTAATTTTTAATAGTTATGTAGCGATTGTCTTACTAAATTAAAAATAAAAATCCTAGGTTCAGACTATGTCATTCAATGTAGATTTTTAATCTAGATTGATTGGGCGGATCTATTTAAAATTAAAATAGTACAGGATTATTATTAATACTATTCACCTGTTAGTCGTTGAACGTTTTTATTCCGAAATTACTATTTTTATAGCATAATACTAGGTTTAGCTTTATTGTTAATTATATTGTTCAATAACAATAATAAGCTAGCTCTGGCTAATAGAGTAATTGTATTGAAATAAACTTCGCTGCAAATTTTCCTATTAATATAAAAATATGCCTACCTATTAAAAAAATAGGAGGCATAAATATATAGGATTTTTTTTGCAATTTACCCAATTTTCTAATAGAAACTTTAAAGGATTCTATAGAGGCATAAATTATTATAATTTAATTCTAGAAAATAATTTATTTTTATAAGGTAATCCGTTTTTTAAATATTTAGTTAATGTATCTTTGCCCATTTTAAAAATTTTAGCGCATTCTACAGTAGAAAATTCAACTATGAATTTTTTAGTTTCAAATTCATAAACATAAACTTTTTTAGTAGTTTTTTCTATTGTTATAGCTGATTTTTTTAATCCGTACATTGGGTTATTTTTACCTTTTTTATCGCAAATTTGCATATTAATAAATTCTTTTGATAAAAGTTTACCGTACATTGGATTTAACTTTCCAGAACGATTTAATTTAAAATCATTTGTATGTTTTAAACCTAATGTAGTACCAGCACTAGGAGAAATATTTAATTTTTGCTCCTTATATTTACTAAATAGAATATCGAGAAAATATTGTTCTCTTTCTAACATATAATTTTTAGTAACAGAACCAGTAGGACCTAAATCTTCTAAAATAAGAAGCATAAAATTATTATGACCGTATTTCATTAAACTATTATAAATTGGAAAATTACGTGTTAAAACACTAGGTGTTCAATAGGATAATAAACGGGTTGAACCATTTCAACCACTACCAACATAAGTTTTCCCATTTATTAAGTTAATTCATTGATAAATAACTGTTCGTTTACGATTATTTATTCCAATTAAATTTCGATCTAGTTTAGGAGGATAAATACGTAAAGGTTTTTCTAAAATTAAATTTAAATTTTTAGGAAATAAATGCGGCCCAAAATAAATAGAAGATATAACAGGAATTACATTAAATAAATTATCTTGCGCTAATATAAAAATATTATTTTCTCACACAGCACTAATATAATAACAAAATACTGGAACGGTCTCAAAAATAGTATTATTTTCTAAATTGAAATTAGATATTAATTTTAATATACCAGCCATTCCTAAGAAGTGTTGAGGGAAAAAAGTTAAATTAACACCTAAGAATAATGTTCAGAAGTGTATTTTACCTAAATATTCACTAAACACTTTACCTACAATTTTAGGTGTTCAGTAATAGAATCCTGCAAAAAGACCAAATACGGCACCCATTGAAAGCACGTAGTGGAAGTGCTTATAATTAATTCCTTAAATTACACTAAAATTATTAGTATAAAAAGGATAATTGTGAGTTCTTTATCTCACAGTTATATCTCACGATATAAATTAGATTATGTCATCACTCCCTTTATTTTTTCAAGACCAGTTAAAAATAAATAGGGGTGTCGGGAGCTCGTGTTCAGATTATTTTTGGTGTAACTCACTGATTAGTCGTTGAACCTTCATAAATCAATTAGGACCTCCCGCTTTACTTAAAGATAGCGAAAGGTATAATGCACCGATTTAAGCTTGGCTGCAAGTTGTCTAAGTATACTACGATTTACTTAGATATCCTTGCAATTCACCCGATTTTATGTAGCCCACTTAGCATCACTTATTTTGTAAAAGGTTTAGTTTGAAGAAAGTAGTCATGAAATAATCTACCTTTGTCTCGCTACGCGCAGCATATTAACTGTGGCTTTATTCACAAATCGATTACCTGTAAGAGCTTCTGTACACTTTTCTAAACTATTTCAAATTTGGTAAGTATTAGTACTTGGATTATAACCATATATTAATTTACCAGTTGGACTTGCTGGACGAGTTAAATTAATAGGTTTAACGGGCATACTTGGTAGCAAGCCAATAATCTGTACTGATGTAAGTTCAATAATAGATATTATAACGTTCCCAGATCGTAAGGCAGAAAGATTTTTATCTTTAAGCATTTTAGAAATATCTGTTCCAAAACGTTTACTTACACCAGGAAAATATTTAGCCAATTGAGTTGCACTACTAAATGAATTAAGTAGTTTATAAGTAGTATAATCGTACACAAAAAAGTGATATTTACCCCGAGTATTAGATCAAAACTCTTTAAGTGCATCACTGTGAGTATTACCTCAAACAAAGGCATTAATACCTTTAGAACCAAAGGAAGGATTATTTTTACCCTCATTAATAGGTGCGTCGTGTCCATAAGCATTTAGTGCGCGACTAATAACACTACCTCGAGAACTTTGAGCCTCTAGATAGCTCGGTCGAAAATATTCTACTAATCGGTTACCTAGATTTTTAGAACTACCTATATTAAAAGTCCAAAATTTAAATATATAATATTAGTCATCCGCACACCTAAGTAATAAATTTAATTATATTTATTAAGACTTGAGATCAACTTATCTAATTCTAATTTATGATCCGGATTAGCCTTATGGAGACCAAATTTCATAATTTCAACAATTTGTTTTCAAATAAAAAAATTTTTAGCCTTTAAACTTACAACAGGAAAAGAATATTTATTAAAAAAAGATAAAATAACATCATAATTATTCTTATAAGAAGAAACTTCATAATTGTAAGTGAAAATTCCTGTTTTATAAACTGTTCCTGTTCCTAAATAAGAAGCAATGTGCTCTAATAGTACTAAATCTCGTTTATGTTGAGATATAAAGAATCTTGCTCTGTAAGCTTTTATTTTTAAATTATAAGGAGAAGCTGAAAACGATCCTTCTCCAGCTACAAATCCTGTTAACCATTGAGGGTTTATTTCATATTGAAAATCCAAAAAAGGTCTAGTTTGAACTTTTAAAGCAGGAAAAGCTTCCTTTAATTTAGAAGAAAGACCCAAATTTAAGCCTGCTTTAATATTTAAAATTTCAGTTAAACCTTCAATTGTTCTGTGCCCACCGTTTTTCATTATATCTACAATTTTACATCACAAATAAAAATCTATACGTTTTTGAGTTAAAAGTGGAAAAGAATTAAAATGAGGTATAATGTAATTAACAATATCTTCCTTTCGCGTAGCGCTTGTAACATTTAATGAGGCTACTCCATTTTTAGAATCCAAGGTAATATAGCCTATCCCATTAAAATAGTTTTGAATCTCTATTAATAAAGGCAATTCTTTAATATGTAGCCCTATTTTAAATATAGCCGTTACTTTTCATTTTAAGGCATGGGTTTTATTAGGTGATACAGATACACTGAAGCTACTTTCAGCATCTGAAAAGCCTGTTACAAAAAAAGGATCTAAATTAGTAATTTTATAAGTTTGCGTAGAAAAACATCTTATATTTGAATAAGGATATTGTTTACCTGTTTCCTTTTGTGTTCATAGATAAACACCTCTCCCCTTTGGGGCTTTATCACGAAATTGGTTAAAAATAGTCTCCTTTGAAGTAGAAACTTCAGTAAAAAGTGTACAATTAGGTAATACAAGAAATGTTAATAGTGATGCTTTCGCTGGGTGAGCAACAACGTAATACGTATCATGAAACGCTATATCTAATGAAGCATTTGAAAGAATAACTCCTGTTAATCCACCGAATGTGAATAGGCATAAGAATCCTATCGTAAATATAAGTGGTGTGTGTAATCTTAAACTACCTCCGTAAAGAGTAGCCATTCAACTGAAAATTTTAATTCCTGTTGGAACCGCAATTACCATCGTGAAATAGAAGAATGATCCTTTATACTTATTATTAAAAATAAATTCATATTTAAGGCCTTGTTTAAAAAAATTATAATATAAAAAATTTAGAGATAGGGTTAATATTTTTATTAGTTAAAAAAAAAGCATAACTTAATCATAAATCCTTTCCCAAACCGTACGTGATAGTTTCCCATCATACGGCTTTCCAAAGAAATTAAATTTCTTCTGTATCCCTTCAAAATATTAAAATTTACTTTTAACCAGCTTTCAACTTAATTGCGGTTAAGGAGGGTAGAAGTAAATTTTTTATAAATCTAATATGGATACTCCGTCACCTCTACTCTTAAAGTTACAGGTGATCCCAAATTCTTAAATAAACCGCATAAATTTAAATATATATCCCCTTAGGCCCTTTATATTCTATAATGATCCTTTTTAAAGTTAGTCCGCTACTTCTAACTTCCATTTTTTTTGATAGAAATATTGATAAAAGTTCGTTAGCCTAGCCATAGGGATCGTAGCTCAAGGGTGAAATTAACTTAATTAAAAATTTAAACCCCTTTTTTAGAACATGCTGTTGTCAGTGTAAAGTTAGCCTTTACTACCTAAGTTCTATGCTTTACATCACTAATTAATCTTATATAAAAAATGGTCTACATTTACAATAATTCTCTTTGTAGAGACACCATAAAAATTTATGAAAAACAAATTAGATTTTTAAACACCAAATAAGTACAATTATTTATTTAAATTTTCTATTAAAGATTTTATCTTCATTTTTCCTTCTAGGCTTAAATGACCCTTAACTTTCATAATAGAAATTATTTCGCGCCAAATTAAATAATTAGGTAGTTTTGCACCAAGTAGCGTGTAGGAATCAAAATGTTTTATAATAATTAGATTAATATCATTAATTGCTGTTATTTGAAAATAAACCGCTTTATTATTAGGAGTTTTGTTAATATTTCCAGTTCCAAAAAAAGATCGAATTTTAATTAATAAAGGTTCTTCTCTTTCATTAAGTCCTATTGAGTACACTGCTACTACCCTACCTGAACTTTTCATCGAAACAGAAAAGGATGCATCACCCTCTGTAAAACCTGAAATCCAATATGGATTTAAAGGTACTCCACTAGGAGTATAGTTGGGTCGTATCATAGGAGTAATATTAGGGAAGGACTCCTTTAATTTATCTGGGAATCCCCTATTAATAGAACCTTTGAGAGTAATTATTTTTTCTAGACCTTCTTGTGTTAGGTGTTCTTTATTGGCTATTAACAAAGTACATATTTTTCATTGATTATAATCAATCATTTTAGCACTTTGTAAAGGAAATTTATCTAAATGTGGAATAAGAATATTTAACAAATCATCTCTTTTAGTTACTCGATAATCTACTAACTGTCTTTTAGAATAAATATGAAATTTTCCTATTCCTCCTAAATATTTTTGTATTAAAAATAATAAATATATATCCCTAGAATGTAGAGTTATTTGAAAACAACTAGATACTAAATAACCTAATTTTAATTTAGTATCAGGAATGATCTTAATACTAATGGAAGAATCAGCATCGAAAAAACCTGTAACAAATCAAGGATGAGGTAAATTAATATATTTATTTGTTTGCGTATCGATTGATAATTTATTAACATTTTGAATAATACTATTAGACCCAAAACATCTAAATTTAATAAAAGATCTTTAATTTTTAATTGGATCTCTATTTGAAAGATTAGATGAATTTAAGATTGACCCGGTATCAGTATCATTAATTTTGTATAACATTGAAGGGTCAAAAAATGGCAAGATAAAAGGTTTAATTTTTAATAGACAATTTCCATTAATATATATTCTATATTTATCCTTTTCCTTTTGAATAGTGGGTTTTATATTAAATTTTAAAATTAAGATATTAACTAATTTAACATTTTCTTGCAAAGTGAAATTGTCTGTACATAGAATTAAACCCTTTTGTCTTTTTGAACCATCCCCCATTATTCAATGGGCCAATACTAAATAATCCATATAAAAAAATAATTCATCCTTTATAGTTTTTCGCTTTACCGACGGGTTAGTAATAGCTGAAGGGTTTTCATAAAATAAATTATAAATTTCATTTAGACTTTGTAATTGTCTAGTCTGAATAGTTACACTATAAAATTTTTTACCTTTCATAGTTTCTTTACCCCACATTGGGAGATTAGAACATAAATAAGCTATTTCACTATAAACAAATCATAAATAAGGAAAATTTATAAATGATTGTTTTAAACCGACTCTAGGATTTCAATGCGTCGTATTTTTTTGAATTCAACCATCCGATAAAATTAAACCAATAATAATACTTTTTACTCTGGGTGTTAAAGTTAAAATAAATCTTTCTTTATTTGTTAATCTAGTATTCAACTTATAAAAATTTAATCCTATTTTTGTATTTCATATGGTCAATTTAGTATTAGAAGTATTTGTAGAATAGTCTATATTATTAATATTAGAAAAGGATTTCGATGAAGGACTTACCCTTAACGGTTTAAATAATGAGATGGCGCACGTAGCGGCGGTAAAGTATGCTCTTGTATCTACCATTTAAAAAAGTAACACAATTAGAGTTACCATTTTAAACGGACTATTTATTGTTCAGCTATACATATTTTTATATACTACTGTAATGTTAATTACGCTGGAGTAGTGTAATTAAATAAAAAGTATTTAAAATCTGAAGTATAGGACTTTATCATAGAGTCTCTAGGGATATAATATTTTATCCTGTAAGTATTTAAAAAAAATATTAAAACTAAATTTTAACTCTGTGCTTGCCTGCCCTTTATTTGTTTTTAATATTTTTATATATAAAAATTTATAGCCTAGCCTTCCCTATCCTTCTGCCAAGGAAAGGCTAGTGAAGGCGCGGCAGACCTTTCCTGTTTGTACTAGCGCATATTAAAGGCTTAAAAATTTTGCACCTAAACCGGAAGAGGTTATCAAGTACTAGTTTTTATATTAAAAGTTCTTACATACAGATAAATAATAATAAATTATATTACTATAATTCACGACGTATTTACACCTAAATTTAAAGACCTATTTTGTATAAAAAAGACGAATGCATATGTTTAGATACTAATGTTTGAACTAGACCTAAGCTTGTAGCACTAATATAGATACGAAGACTATCGTTTAATTCTAAAACCCCATTTTTCTTAGGGGCTTTAGGTGTTGTACACTTTAACCCGAACTTCTCATTTAAATAAGCAGCCAAACGTAAAGTATCCAAAGGTTTGAAATCATCCGTGCAAAGATATATACCTTTACTGTTCTTATGAAAACTACCATCCTGTGTTATTCAGTGAGCTAGAGCTAACGGTGTTAATAGAACTAGAGATTCAGGTACTACTTTTACATTATTAATATAAAATTGATTATAAAATTCAGTAAAAAAAGGTAAAGCTCTAGTTGTAAAACTAAGAGTGGTATATGTTACATTAGTACGTTTATCTGAATAACTATAATTTGTAAAACTATAGTTTTGGGTAAAAAAAGGTTTAAAAATATAATATAATTGCAAAAAATAATCTTTAGCCTTAATAGCCTGTGAAAATTTAAAACGGGCATTTTTAGACTTAAGGGATTTTTCTAGGCTCCCGTCGCCTAATAAGCTTCCGAAAATTATTTCCTTAAGTTCATTTTCACTTAAAACTGCTATATTACCTTCAGTTCCCTTAGTTTCTATCTTAAAAAAAGTTAAAGGAAGAGAGTGCTGTGCTTGCTGCGCAACTGAAGAAGGTTTAAATTTTCACATTAAAAACAAATTCTCTATAACTACATTATAAGCGCTACGCGAATCAATTATATACTTGTAGGTTTTATTAGTGTGTATTACATCCATTCCGATTGTAAACATGTGGTGAGATCAAACAAGGCAACCTAAGATTCCAATAGAGAACATGGCGTAACTTTTCTAATTTATAAATTTATGTTGCAATTATTTAAGGTAAGATTTAAGTAGACGAGATAAGAATTCTAAATTTATTATTACTTTTAGCCTGTTCTATTATTAAAAATAGAAGGCAATAATTGTTGAATATTAAAAGTTAAACCCTTAAAATTAAAAATTAGAATGGACTTTAATTTTTTATCTTATATTTTTTATGCGGAAGGTTAGGTAACAAATCAAAGCACTAACTATTTTTAATTTCTTATATAGAAAATCTTTACATTGAGTCTCTTAGCTGCATATTTAAAGCTGCTAGTAATGGTTATTTTACAGTTTAAGTTTAAAATAAATTTTTACTATAAACATAACCTTAGCTACAATTCAAATATAGTATTATTTTTTTTCTATAAATTTTCTAGCATATAGTAAAGTTGTTTAACTTGATTTTTTTTAATTAATCCTGATATTATTGTTTTTATTTAGCTAGTGTAGTGTAGCTGCACCTTCTGTAACGTATTAAATTAATGAAGTAATCATATTTAAAATAATTTTTTTAAATACAATAAAGGGGGTTTTAATTGATTAGTAAAATCCATTAATTTTAGTACATATTTAACATTTTAATCTAGTTATTTTCTTTTTTTTTTAGTTAGCGAATAATAGATTAAAAATTAAATAATAGATGCGTCTATTGGTTTATAACCATATTTTTATATTATGTTTGTCGAGTAATAAAAAATAGAGTGAAGATAAATCACTCTACTTTAAATTTGAAAACTATTTACTACTTATAATTTCAATAATTAATAAAAAATTAAAAAAATTAATTTTTATTTCTAAGCCTAGCTATCTCAGATCCAATTCGATCTTTTAATGGAAAGCTAGTTTTATTTAAATCTTCGTAAACCATTTCTGATTTAAACTTTCTAAGGTTTAAAAATTCTCCTATAAAAAGCCAAAAACTAAAAATATCGTTATAAGTAAGGTATCGAGTATGATATTGTGTATGTCAAGCCCTTATAGCTGCAATAACATCTTTATTCTTAGAGTAAATTTCCAAGTTAAAATTTTTGTATAAATTATTATATACATCAATTGTAACTTGATCCACTTCCTTTTTAGCAATAAAATCTTCTAAAGGTAAGCCATCTTCATTAACTTTTAATAATATAATCTCTTTAATATTATTAAGTGACCAATGTGCTATTATAAGCTTTCATTGGGTATATAGAATGTTTTCATAGAGTTCTCCTAACACTTGATTTATGTCAGCCATGTTAAACACAGTTAAGTTTTCATAATTAAGAACTCTATTGTAAATTATAATTTGATTGATTCAAAATTTAATAAATAAAGTTTTATAATAAATTAACTCTGATTCGGGTAAATCTGATTTTTTAATTCCTAAAAAATGTTCTAACCATATTTTGCATTTAATTAAAACATCTAATTCTTCAGCAAAATCTACAATTTGAATATGTTTTGAGTATATGAACTTAGCTAGAGTATAATATTTAAGTTCAATTCAGCTTAACCAGTAACCACAAATAAAATAGCAAGTATTGTATATTTCAAACATTCAAGACATACTATACTTTTCAATGATATTTCGTAAAAATTCCAATCTAACAGGAAAATTATTATCATAATCATGAATATTATCATAATTATATTTATAATTATATTCATAAATTTTATTGATATTGTTAGTATTATATAATAAATCATTAACAGAGCAAAGAATTTTATATTCATTTTTAGGTAATTCGTTAAAAGCTGAATCAGATTCTAAAAAAATTATAGTTTTATTCTCTAATAATCTTTTTATAATTGAATTATCTAATTGAATACTATCTTGTTCTAAAGAAATAGAAAACATATCAAAAGAAAAACCATAAGATAAAGCTAAATTAGCATTTAGATATATTTTATCATCTAGAATAAAAAAAGTATCAAAATCTGAATTATACAGATCCCAGTAGTGAATCCCTCGGTTACTACTATTTTTTAAAAATAATTGTTGATCAATAATAGAATCTTGATAAATCAAACCATTCTTTACTAATAAATTATAAAAAAAAGGATTAAACTCTGAAAAATTAATTTTACCACTTCCACTATCTAAGGACTTTTTAAATAATTCTAACTTAGGGTTTTCAATTACACCTGGTTTTTTCCTAAGATCTTCTATTTCTAAGGTAAATTGATCAATACCTGATCTTAAATTATTAGTTAATAATGAAGGTTTATAAAACTTTGAACCAAAGGTATACTCAGTTAAAAAATCTTGTGAGAAATCTTTGGTAATGGTAACCTTATGAAAGTAAGTAGACGAAGAAGAATCAAAATCTGATAAGTCGAAAAAATTAAATAAAAAAACAGCTAACAAATTAATATTTTCTAGTTGTAGTTTAATTTCAATAGAAGGAACCAATATATTTTTACAAAACAAGAATAATAAATGCCAAAAAATAATTAGAAAAAATCAGCGCAACATGAAATATTTAATTGTTTGTTTATTAATTTTGCTCTTATTTTTAAAAAAAGTTAATAAAATAATAATAAAAAAGATTATGTAATACACTTGTCCTGTTAAAGGATAAATAAAAAAATTAGATATTAAAATTATTATTAATAAATTAATAATTCTAAATAAAAAGGAATTTTGCAACAATTTAACTATATTTATTTTATTTTCGAAATATAAAATAAATAATAAATAAACAAAAATTAAAATTTCTGAAATAAGATTAAATCCAGAAATTAATGTTCGCCATTCTGTAAAAAATTCCTTAAGTAATAATAAGGAAGGATCAATAGCTATATAACCAAAATGTATACCTGAAACAGATTCAATTATAAAAATAAATATAAATAAGGGAGCAATTAAAAAAGCAACAAAATAACTATAAAATTTAAAAAAAACAACCAAATAATTATTAAATTTAAATTTTTTAATTAGTGTGCTTCGCCTTGAGGCCACATATTTATACCATTTTTTTAATGTCATTTTTTTTAATTAATATTGCACGTAGCCTTGTTAGTTAAATATTTGATTATATTTTAAATAATTTTATATTTAAACTAAAATTAAAATTAATTTTATTTTTAAAGCTACTACTAACTTTTTTTAATTAAATATTTAATTAAAAAAAGTTATAAATTAATTTATTTAATTAATTTAATTTGTAATAAGAAACTGCTTAAGTATAAAAAAAATAATTAATCGTTTTTAATTACCAAAATATAAAAAAAAATTTGAATAAAGGTGTAGTAGTGTCATAGTTTAGGTTTTCATTTAGCTTGCTGCAAATTTAGAGCTAAGAAGGAATTGAACCTTAAAAAAAGATTTTGCAGATCTTCTACAGAAACCATCTGTAAACTTAACTCCTATTTATTTCATTCTTAAAGTCTTTAAGAATGAAATAATAAAATCGTTAAAAACCTTGAAAAAATTATTTATTTTTTTAATTAAAGTTTAAAGTTTCATTTATTAAGGGAGGGGGGTGGATTAAAAAGTAAAAACCAAAGCCTTTTAAAATAATTATGATTAATAATATAAATGTTTTATTAAAAATATTATATAAAGAATTAATATGTTAAATAATAACTATTTTAAAAGTAAATAAATTAAAATGTCGAAAAGCAGAGTTGAACTGTTATTAACTTATTACAAGTAAGTCGTTTTACCATTAAACTATTTCGGCTTAAATAATAAAATTTTATTATAACTTTTTTTTATATTTAGTTAAATTTATTAATTGATAATTTTTTTAAAAAAGGGGGTAATAAAAATTATTAAAAATATACTTATAAAATATAGTTTTAGTTAAATATTTTTTGTTTTTAACGTGAACAATTTAAATTTTTATACATATAATATTAACCATTCATAAATTTATTTAATTTTTTAATTATATGCTGAAGTAATTATATTATTTTTTTAAAGGATCAGTTGCATTGGGTTTTGAAATAATTATAGTAGCAAACATAGCTAACAGTAATATAATACTTAAAGAAATTAATAAAACAGCACCATAAGTATATAAATCTTGACCTAAAGTTTCTATTTGTGTTAAATCTAAAAGTGAAACATCGGCACGACTTAAATTAAAATTATAATTATTTAAATTATTAATTTCATTTTTTAAAATATTATTTATATATTTATAGTTAATATTATATAAATTTGAATAATCCTTAAACCCTAAATATTCTAATGCAACAGTGTTTTTAATGTTTAAAGATACTGTAGTCAATAAGCCTATAATAAAGGCAAAAAAAATTACAATTATAAAACTATAAATACCATTATTTAAAGAAACTGACGAAGGTTCTATTAAATCTCTATCTTTTAAATTAAGCATCATAATTACAAATAAAAATAGTACAGCAATAGCTCCAACATATAATATAATATATGTAATACCAATAAAATTAATACCCATTAAAATTAAATAAATAGCAGACAATACAAAAGTAGCAATTAAGAAAACAACGGCTAAAACTGGATTATTACCTAAACTAATAACACTAATACTAGTGAATAAAATACCAAAACTAAATAAAAAATGAGTTATTGTTTTCATATTGTTAAAAAAATAATATCTTTAGCCTACGTTTTCAAATTAATTTATAATTTATAATTTATTATGCTAGCATATTATAAATTATAAATTATTCTACATAATTTTATTAACATTTACCTAAAAGTTTAATTAGATCTGTTAATCTTTAGTTTAAAATTTAAATATAAAGTATTTACTAATTTTATTAGTATAATAAAAAAATAATTCTTAAATATAGTTTTTAATTAAAATATAAAGTCAAGATTCTAAAAAAACAATATACTCTTTTTAGGTAAATTAAATAATTAATATAGTTATAGTTATTTAATTTTAAATTATTTATTAATAACTAAAACTAATTAAAAAATAAGGCTTTAAACTCAAATTACTATTTTTTTATATTAAATTAAAAATAGCAGAATAATTATACACTTATTAAAATTAGAAATATCAGAAAAATAGTTATTATTATAACTTTTTTTTTCTAATTTTAATAATTTAATTGAATTTGTTTCTAATTTTTAATTTGGTAAGTTAAACTTAAAAAAATTTAATTTTTTTTTAAATTATTTAAAAAATAAATAATTTAAAGAAAAAAGGGATGACTAAGCATTCAAGTAGTAAATTAAATTATTATCGTGTAGTTTTTACCTCATTTTTATTTTTTTTTATTAACGTTAGTAAGAGTTTTTAATTGTAATTTTTTTATGTTAATAATTAAACCTTTGCGTTTACTTGTTTTATTTTTATTAAGTTTTTAAATTTTTCTTTCTGTTAATTTTTTTTTAACCGGTTAAATTTAAGCCAGAAAAATTTATTTTTATTTAATTCAAGTTAAATATTTAGGTGTTAAATTTTACTAATTATTTAATAATACTAAGTATAAGTATTACCTCTTTTAGGCTGTAGGCAGGTTTAAAAGAAGTTTATTTGTTAGAAACGTAACATATAATATAAGAATATTAAACTACGGATCTCTAATTATACAAAACATTTTTGTTTTTTTTGCATAGTAATATTGTTCTAAATTTTACCTTAATATTAATAAAATTAATTTTTTTATAGTTTTAATTTATTTTTTTTTAATAATATTATTAGTTATAGTATTTTTTAGCTGAATATAGTATAAACTATGTTTTTTTTAGAAGTGGCCAATATATTTAAAGTAAATTAATTAGCAAATATATAATAGAACAATTATTTAATATTTGCTGCGCAGTTGCTGTGTGTTTATTTTAATAAATAAATATTATTTTAAGTTGTATTATTAAAAAAAAAGTGAGAATATTTAAAACTAATGTTTTATTAAGATTTGTTAATTCCTACATAATTGATTCACCTCAACCTGCTAATTTATCATATTTATGAAATTTTGGTTCACTTTTAGCTCTTTGTTTAATTATACAAATATTAACTGGTTGTTTTTTAGCAATGCATTATATCCCTAATGTAGATTTAGCATTTGATAGTATAGAGCATATCATGAGAGATGTAGATAACGGATATATTTTAAGATATACACACGCAAATGTTGCTTCATTTTTCTTTATTTTCATATATGTTCACATCGGTAGAGGATTATGATATGGTTCATATAGAGCTCCAAGAGTATTATTATGATCTATCGGAGTTATTATATTGGTACTAATGATGGCTAAATTAAATTTATGGCCAAATTGTAAGTATGAATTTAATAATATTTCAGAGCTAACAAGTACTATGCTTCCTATTAATAAACCTAGAACTAAAGCTATTTTAAGGATAGGACCTCATAATAAAGAAGTATTAGATATTATTATTTGTGGTATGCTTGGTGATTTTTGGGCTGATTCAATACCAGGTAAATCTGTAAATAGTACTCGATTTCAAATAGAACAAGGTATAATTAATGTTGCTTATATTCATTATTTAAGTTTATATTTTTATAAGTCAGGTTATTGTGCTCGACCTGTTCCTATTTTAGTTAAAAAATCTAAGTTTTTAACTTCAAATTCAAATACTTTTATTAATAGCGATTATTCTGATGATTTTAATAATAATAGTAAAGATAAAATAGAAAATCGTTTTAATTATAGATTAACTCTTTTTTCCTTTACTAGTTTTAATTGAATATACGAATCTTTTTATACAAAAGTAGAAGGTAAAAATGTTGTTAAAAAGATTCCATTATTTATATCGGAATATTTAACTCCTATCGGATTAGCAAATTGAATCATGCAGGATGGATCGTATCAAAAAGGCCAAGGTATAAAAATAGCTACCAACAGTTTTACTTATGATGAATGTAAATTTTTAGCCTTGACATTAACAAATAAGTATAATTTAAAGACTAGCGTAGTTAAATCTGGTAAACCTAATCAGTGGTGTATTGCTATTTGAAAAATATCTATGCCTAAGTTAGCTGAATTAGTTGACCCTTATTTTATACCTGAAATGAAATATAAGTTAAAAGGCTATTTATAATTTAAGCCTTTTTTTTTAAATAACGTATTATACAAAGTCTAGATATTAGGGCAAATCATAAATTGTTTTTATTAAGATTTGGTATTGAAATATCTAAATGCCTTGACAGAGGTATTGGTTTTTTAAACTGGCAATGCTAGTGAAAACGGTTAAAGAAATAAAATCTGTTTCCAGACCGTCGGTTGAAAAACACAATCGCTACAGACTGGGTCACTAGTGGGTGTCTGCGATGATGCTTAATGTACAGTCGAAAGGTTTTAATTAATTATTTAATTACACAAGGCTCTAATTGAGGATTATTAGAAAGATCTATTTTTCTAAAATAGGATTGGGGATTAATAATTTGATAGAGTACAGGATCATTAATACGAGATTTTATTTTATTATGCTAATATTAAAGTATGGTTAATGATAAACCTTTGATCGGATTCCTGGGTTGTTTTGAATATAGCCCAATATGATATAAAAATATAAATTTTTATAACTATAACTATTCATGTTTACTTTTTTGTAAGTTAAGGTTTTCAACACATAATTTAACTATATACAAAGTTAGTAGTAACAGTAATCTGAAAGGTACAAAAAAATTTAATAGTACAGAATCTAATAATGGTATAAGTCTTATTATTCAAAGTTTTTTAAGAGAAAAAAATTTAAATCCTGTTTTTATTTATGAAAATCTTAATAATCAAAATATTAAAAATAAAATAAAAATAGACAGTAACAAAATTAGTGGTATTTATTTAATTTTAAATAAAATTACAGGGGATTACTATGTAGGATCAGCATCTACTAATAAAATATATAGTAGATTTTACAGACATTTAATTAATTTTACTGGTAGTAAGATAGTTAAGTTAGCCGTGAAGAAATACAATTTAGCCAATTTTTCTTTTATTATATTAGAGTTATTTCCACAAGAAGTTAATGTAAAAAATAATAAACAATTATTAGACTTAGAAGACTTTTATTTGAAAACTTTATTACCAAATTATAATATATTAACTGAGGCTGGTTCAAATTTTGGTTATAAACATACTGAAATAACTCGGATAAAAATGAAAACAAACTATAGTGAACAACGACGTGAAGCTATAGGAAATTTAAATAGAGATAAAACCTTAAGTGAAGGGATTAAAGCTAAAATGAAAGAAAAAGCTTTAGCTAGAACAAAACCTCGAATATTATCTAAAGAATTCTTAACAACTATGAAAAAGAATTCAAAGGGTATTATATTATATAATATAAATAATAATACGGTATATGGCGAATATGATAGTATCTTAGAAGCTTCTAAGAATTTAAATTGTAGTGACAAAACTATTAGAAGAGCTCTAAAAACAGAGAAAAAAGTATTATTAAGACGCTGAAGAATAGAATATAAAAGATTTTACTCTTCTTATTCAAACTTAGATTATAGTCCTCTGGTAGAAATTGATCCTTATTTTATTACAGGGTTTACTGATGGCGAAGGTTGCTTCCATTTAGCTTTTTCTAAAAATAATAAATATTATACAGGCTGATCTGTTAAACTAGTATTTAAAATTACTTTACATACAAAAGATTTGGTTATTTTAGAAAATATAAAATGTTTCTTTAAATTAGGAAATATAAATAAATGAGAAAATAGTGTTTCTTTTGTAGTTTCTTCCATCCCGGATTTAGAAATAATTATTAACCATTTCGATAATTATCCGTTAATTACTAAAAAATACGCGGATTTTATCTTGTTTAAACAAGCTTTTGAATTAGTAAAAAATAAGGAGCATTTGACTAAGGAAGGTATCCAAAAGTTAGTCAGTATCAGAGCCTCTATGAATTTTAAATTATCTGATAATTTAAAAAATTCTTTCACTTCTGTTATACCTGCTGCAAGAGTTGAGGTTTTATCTCCTAGTTTAATAGCACAACAATGAATAGCTGGTTTTAGTTCAGCTGAAGGTTGCTTCTTAATTAAACTATGAGATTCTAAGGCATATTCCACAGGTGTAGGAATTAGATTAGCTTTCACTATCACTCAACATATTCGTGATATTGAACTATTACGTTGTCTTATAAAAGAACTTCGTTGTGGAAGAATCGTTACTCGTTCTGGATCGTCCACGGTAGAATTAGAAGTAACTAAATTATCTCATATTATTGAAATAATTATTCCACTATTTTCTAAATATTGTATTCAAGGAAATAAAGTTCATGATTTTAATGATTTTTCAAAAGTAGCTATGCTAATGGAAAACAAATCTCACTTAACGTTAGAAGGGATAGAAGAAATTAAACTAATAAAATCAGGAATGAATAAAGGAAGAAAATAAAATATCAATAATTTAAACATAGTAAATTTTCTAGTTATAGAGGCAAATTAATGGTAGCAGGGTGTAACCCTTTTTACAATAGCACTACCAGCAGAAGTTTATATTATTTAAGAAATATCTTAATTGAATAGTTGAATATAAATAATTATATATTTTATCATAGTCCCACAAGTTCAATATTTTTATGCAACTTCTAGAAGAAAATAAAAATTAAAGTGGAATAACCTGACAGGGTTATTGAAGAAATAAATAATTTCTTTGGCGACATAAGTGAAAACGATCAAAAAATTAGATTAGGTTGACTGAATTAAATAATTATATTTTAAAGTCAATAAACTAATAATAGATCGTCGGTTATCTAGATAATCGCGACAGACTGGGTCACTTATGGGTGGCTGAAATGCTGCTTAATGCACAGGCGGAACTTTTAGTTTTAATTATTTAACTAATAGAATATACGAATTCTAAGTTATTCTAGCTTATTATGATTGTTTTCAAATAAATTAATATAATAAGTAAGTTTGTATGTTTTACCTTTTGGTCAAATGTCATTATGAGGTGACGAGATACCAGTAGTTAAACTTTGTATTTTTCCTGTTTCTGTTATTAAGCCAGATAAAAAATTTATGGCTATGTTTATTGGATTTTTGGACGGTGATGGTTATTTTGATATAGGTGAACAAAAACAGTATAACAAAAAAACTAAAACTTTAGTTAAAAGTACTATTAGACTTCGTTTAGCTAGTAATGTCAATGTTAGAGATACTTACTTATTAGAATATTTTGTAAAAGTTCTAGGAGTAGGAAAAATATCCAACATGTCAGGCGAAAGAGAACAAGTTAGAATAATATTTTCAAAAAAGGATTTAATTTCGGTAATACTGCCTTTGATAAAAGAATATAACCTTAAATTTTTAACTTCTCAACGTGTAAAACAGTTTGCTATATTTAATTATATAATAGAAAATTCTATTACACATTGAGAGAATGTTCTAATTAAAGAGTCCAAGTTCTTAAGTATACCTGCTCATGATCTAGTTAATATAGATTTCTTTGGTGATTGATTAGTAGGTTTTACAATGGCAGAAGGTTCTTTTGGTATGAAAACAGCTGGTTCTGCTTTTTATCAAATTAGACAGACAGGAGCTGATAATCTAAATCTTCTTAAAGCTACTTGTTTAAAAATTACAGGAAGAGAAGCAAATACTATGAAGGCTGATTCTGTTAATAGTTATCAATTAAGTTTAACTTCTAAATCTGATATAGAAAAAGTGGTTAATTTCTTTTCATCTTCAAATTACCATCCAATGGTTGGCTATAAAATGAGTCAATATAAACTATGACTTATAGCACTTAAAAATAGTAGCAGATATTCTAGCTGCCTTAGCAGTGAGATTAATGATACTTTTCTTTAACACAAAAATTCTAATGAATAATTTACTATTTAATTTAAAAAATACAATGTATGATACTGTTTGCCTCAAATGCTGAGTTTTTATTTTATTAAAAATTTTATTTTTTATTTGGTTTCTTAATAATTACCAACCATTATTAGAATATTACTTAAACTTAGAAATGTTATTTGATAGTACTTATGTTACTTTATTTTGTCATACCTTGTTAATTAAAGAAAATAAAAAAATTAAAGGTTATAATAGAATGGGTCCACATAATAATGAAATACTATCTATAATTTTTGGTTCTTTATTAGGTAAAGGTATTATTGAAAAAAAAAAAGATGGTACCCGTTTAATTTTAAATCAGGAAGCAATACATGTAAAATATTTACTTTATTTACACAATCTATTAGCTAATGCGGGTTATTGCAACCAGTCTGTACCAAAAATAGGAAATAAGTTAAGTAAAAAAGGTAAAGTTTATAGAACTATAAAATTTGCAACTTGAACTTATACTAGTTTTGATTGGATATATAATCTTTGATATGTTAATGGTATAAAAGCAGTTCCTAATTCTATTAGTGATTATTTTACGCCTTTAGCTTTAGCTATATGAATAATGGATAGTGGTGTAAAATCCTCAGGAGGATTAAAATTTATTAGTTGCTTTTCTTATTCGGATTCTTTATTAATAATTAAAGTTTTACAAAAAAATTTTGGATTAAAAGCTATTATGCAGCCTGGCGAAACACACCTAACAGTAGACAAGGAAGGTCTTTCATCTCAATATTATATATATATTCCAAAAGAACATATGATTGATTTAAAAAATAAAGTGAGTGATTTCATTATTCCGGAAATGAAATATAAATTACTACCATAAAAAAATAATTTCTTTAAAAATTTATTACTTTAGCATAGTCATGTATTAAAAATAGGAGTTAATTTTTACTAATAATTCTATGATATATAAATAATACAAGGCAATACTGATGAATACAGGTCAAAAATGTTTGTTTAGCATTAAGACCGTCGGTAGAGTAAACTATCGCTACAGACTGGATCATCGGTGGGTGGCTGAAATGCTGCTTAATGTACAGTCGAATTCTTTTTTCCAATATTAAAAAATATTGAAACACAAGGCATTATACAGTATTAAATTACAATTATTTTTTTAAGATAAGTATAATGTACAGGGTTTACTAGTTTTAAACACTAAGAGCTTAAACATAAGCTAGAATAAGTAAATTAAAGACTTGGCTACCGTAATTACTAATCTATTATCAGCTATTCCAATTTTTGGTCAAGATATTGTTGAGTCGAATAACGCCACTGAATTTAGTACTTGCTATTTTAAGGATGCTTTTATTTTTAAGGATACATTACTATCAGTGTTACCAACAGTAGGAACAGTTAGTCCTCAAGCATTAAAAAAAGGAAAAAAATTAAGAGTAGAGGCGGAATCAAAAATAAAATATCTTTCTATTCCTTATCAATTTATAGCTTTTTTGGCAGGTTTTATTGACGGTGATGGTTATATTCAAATAACTAGAACAACAAAAGGATTTATAGCTATCAGATTAGCAATAATCTTAAGTTTAGAAGATCTTTCTACTTTAGTTTATATTCATTCTGTACTTAAATTGGGTAGATTAACAATAAGCCGAGATATAAAAAATCCAACTTGTAGTATAATAATTAATAGAACAGATTTACAAGAAATTGTTTTTCCATTATTGATACATCATGGTATATTCTTTTTGACTGAAACTAGTAGAGCTCAATTTGATAAAGCTCTGTTTATCTTTAAAAATGATATTAAATTATATGATCTAGTACCAAATATTAAAGAAATACCTACAGAATATAAATTACCTATAACACCTTTTGATTACCTTGAATTAGCTTTTTTTAAAAATTGATTAGTAGGGTTTACCAACGCCGAGGGCTATTTTTTTATAAAAAATAATATCGATGGCTGTTTTCAAATAAAACAAAGAATTCATTATCAGTTATTTGAAGCCTTTAAATTAATTTTTGATACTAATCGAAAGATTCCCATTAAAAAAGAAAAGTATGCTCAATTTTCCGTCAGTTCTAAATCTAATATACAAAAAGTAGTTTACTTTTTTTCGTTTTCAGGTTTACACCCTTTAACAGGGAAAAATTTTATTCAATACTTAAAATGAATAACGAATTTAAAAAACAGTAATCGTTATAGAAATATTAATTTGCCTCAATAATTATTTTTTTCTTTTTTAATTTTTTTAATAGGATGCTACTACTGCTCTATAAAAGATGTCTTTTCCAGCTTTAGCAGGAAAACTTATGCAATAAAGCTGTGTTTCTATCTACTTTTTCTTAAACAGGTAAATAGCAATCTAAAAAAGTACTTAATTGGTGATAATTAAATTGGCTCCTTAAAACAGTAATGTTTTAGAGGCAAAATGGGGAGAATTGCAAGAAAAATATAATTATTACTTTTGTAATAATTATTTATTATTTGCAGCGGAGCTTAACTCGGTATTTTTTTAGGGTTTTAAATATAAATTTCTAAATTTAAGGGTTAAGAACGTTCAACGACTAATGAGTGAGTAATACCGACAATAAGCTCGACACGAGAACCCCGCATCCTATTTTTATTTACTAGCGCTCGCCTTTATATAATTTTACTAATAAAAGGCAAGAAAAGTTCTGGTACCTCAAAAAAAAATAAATAGGATGATGACATAGTCTAAACACCGTTAACGGTGAAAATAGAGGTTAAATACTCTATTATAATAGTTTGTAATTTGAGGAGGCTTTTCTGTAAGTAATGCTACATTAAATAGATTTTTCTCACTTCATTATATTTTACCTTTTGTATTAGCGGCATTAGCAGTAGCACATATGATTGCTCAATTTGAAGGGCAAGAGGTAATGTAAATTACCTAATAATTATAAAGCCAAATGCTGAAAAATCTTAAGAACTTAAATACTTTTTTTAGTAAAGAAGTAAAAATTTTAAGTAGACGCTAACGCCTCTATAGATTATCAGCAGGAAATTTTTTTTAATCTTTTTAAGCATTACCCCGTAAGGGCTAAAAATTATAAATTAAAAATCCTATTCCTCAGAGATTATGTGCTTTAATTCTATCACCTTTATAATTAATTTAAGTTTTAGGAATAAGATATAGTCCATTTATTTTAATAATATTGTTAATTTATTAACCTTATTCACTTTCTGTCCCTCGCTTACGAGACAGGAGGAGAGGAGTAACAAATTTTTACTTTTACTCGCTTAATAACTACTATTCTGCGCAAACACACCTAGATTAACTATTAGAAATTCAACCCATATAAATAGATATAAAAAAAAAAAGAGAGATAAATTTGAAAGGGAGCTATTTACAGCGTAAGCTACAGCGATGCAGGGGTAGAAAATATATAAAATATATTAATTAATAATATTAAAATTTTTGCTTTATAGATTGCCTTTTACAATTAATTTTAGTAAAATAAATACAATTGTTAATTTCGTTTTTACGAAATAAAATTTCTTTCAATCAAGTACCTTTAAATTAAAAAGATTATCGAATAAAGAAAGGTCTGAAATTCAATTAGAAGATAAACTTAAAGAAATATTAATAGATACTATTTTAGGTGATGCTTACATACGTAAATTTTCAAATAAATCGAATACTAGAATTGTATTTAGACAGGGGTTAAAAAATGCTGAGTATCTAAATTACTTATATTTATTATTTCAGAACTATGTATTAGCTCTTCCTATTAAATCAACGATTGTTGATAAAAAAACTAAATTACCTAGATATAATTTAAGTTTTGCTACTTTGTCTATTCCTTGTTTTAATGAATATTTTGAATTATTTTACTCAGATAGAGTAAAAATAGTACCTAAAAATATTTCTAATTTGCTGCGCAGCAACTCCAATTAGTTTAGCTTATTGAATTATGGACGACGGAAATTTTACTGGTAACGGTTTAAAACTTAACACTAATGCTTTTAAAATTAAAGAAATACTCTTATTAAAGGAAGCTTTAGAAAAAAATTTTACTTTTAAAAATTTTACTCTTAATGCCTCAATTAATAAAACTTCTATTAAAGATCAATTTACTATATATGTTCCTAAAAATAATTTACCTCAGGCAGTGTAACTAGTTAAAGAGCATATGCACCCATCTATGCTATCTAAATTAAATATCAAATAAATATTCTCCCTTTATCTTTTCTTATTTTTTTAGGTCTCCTTAATATTATAATTGAATGATCTAATATAAATAAATTAAAATATATTAAAATAAACTGCTTCATACTCACGGATCAAGTAATCCTAATGGTTTAACTTCAAATGGTGATAGATATGCAATGTACCCATATTTTATCTTTAAGGATTTAGTAACAATTTTTGCTTTCTTCTTAGTTTTATCTATTATAGTATTCTTTTACCCTAATTTAATGGGGCACAGTGATAATTATATACCAGCTAATCCTATGGTTACACCAAGTAGTATTGTTCCTGAATGATAAGTAATAAATGTCATGCCTAAGAGTAATCTTTTGAAAAATTTAACTTCACTATATGCTGAAAACTCCTAAAGCTTTAATGATCAAGAATTTAAATTTTAATAAAGTCTTAAAGATAATTTTAAAATGTTTCTTTGGTTCTACTCTAACTATAATTAATATTTATAATTTTGTGAGGAACTTTTAATATAATGGATAATCAGCAGGAAATCAATAATATATTAAAATATTGGAAGTTAGGGCTAGCTATTGAGCTGTCCTACTACTGCTCCACCTAATATTAATATGATCCTTAGAGGCTATACGTGAAGCTTTCTTAAGTAAAATAAATAAATTTTGTTTTTTAAGGAAGAAGAACTAGTCCAACCCTAATTAAAAAATTAGGGACTATAAATATAACTATATTTATATAATTTGATTTAACAACTTCTTGAAGTTTAACGCGTAGCGCTTGTAATTATAAAAAAAATTACACGACTATGGTTACAGTTAAAAAAAGATTAACTAAAATCGAAAGATCGAAAATCAATATAAATCCACCCTTAAATGATATTATAATTGGTCTATTATTAGGAGATGGTTACTTACAAAGTAGAAATATTAATAGTAGATTTATTTATGGTCAAAGTAGTTTAAGACAACATCATTTAAATTATTTTTATCATGTTTTTGATTTATTTAAGCCTTTTATATCAAATGATTTTAGTCCTAAATCAAGAACATTTGTAAATAAAAAAACTAACATCACTTATAAATCTATTTATTTTGCTACATTAACTTTACCCTGTTTTAACTATTATCGAAGTTTATTTTATAACAAAGATAATAAAAAAAATAGTTCCTTTAAATATAAATCAGTTATTAACTCCTAAAGGGCTTGCTTATTGAATTATAATAATTTTTATATTTATTATTAAAAAAAATGATTTTTATTATTTCTTACAATATATTAAGTTTTATAATATGAATATTTAGAATCTTAACCGTTTAGCGTTTATACTTGTTGTTACTTATAATAATGCTATTTCTAGTAAAAATATTTTAGATAACAAAGAAAAAGCAGGTGTGTATTGCTGAACTCTTTTATCTTCCAATAAGTCTTATATAGGTAGTAGTATAAATTTAGGCAGAAGATTAAGAAATTATTTTAAGGCCTCCGGCACTGCTTATATTTCACAGATTACTCGTAAGAATATGATTATTAACAAAGCTCTTTTAAAACATGGTTATTCAAAATTTAAATTAGAGATTATTGAGTATTGTAATCCTAAAGATTTAGTTGAAAGAGAGCAACATTATATAGATATTATAAAACCTGAATATAATATCTTAAGTACTGCTTATTCATCCCTGGGTTATAAACAAATTAAAGATTCTTTAGTAAAAATAAAAAACTTGCTATATTAAATAAAATTAAATCTATTTCAATTAAGGTTACTAATTTAGAAACAAATATTTCATATAAATATAACTCTTTAACTGCCGCAGCTAAAAGTCTTAAGACAACTAGGAGTACCTTACAAAGATATATTCTAAATTCTAAACTTTTTAAAGGAATATAAATTAGATTCTAATTTACATGTTTCAAATTTTGATTCTAATTATTTAAATCAGTCTAATTCAATAAAAATAGTTGTAACTGATTTAGAGTTAAAAACTGTAACAAGATATACATCTATACTATCAGCAGCTAGAGTCTTAGGATTAAAAGGGACAACTATTTCTAATTATTTATTACGTAACCAAACCTTATAAATAACCAAACCTTATAAAGGAAGATTTATATTCAAAAAATTATAACTTTACTTACAGAAGGCTTTTTTCAAATTAAAGGATTTATGTTTATAAGATTTTTAAAACTGATTCACCTGGCTTTACGGTTTGTAAAATTTAGAGGCGTACCAAGCCGGGGTAAATTAGATAAATTTAAAAACATATTGATGGTTCTCTTCAGAATAAAGGATTGCATCTAAGTGTTTACGGGTTTACATTAGAAGATGTTAATCTATTAAAAATTACTTTAGAAAATTTATTTGCACCTGAATTCCTTATTAAATGCACAATACATAATCATAAAAAAAGGATATAGATTATATATTTGAGAAGAGAGCATGAATAAGATAAGAGACCAAATATCTCTTTATATGCATAAAGCGCGTACGCGTATGCTATACAAGATAACTCCAAAATAGTTAATATATATTATAACGATTTATTACCTTTCTATGCTATTTTAAGATCAATTCCTAACAAACTACTTTAATCCCTAGCGGTTTGTATAAATTTTACTATAAGCTAGAAGTATTGTAATTCTAGTACTGTATAGAGCAGTAAAAATTTTTAGAATTTGTTTAGTATAACTAGCTAGTAATAATAATCTTAATAAAATTAAATATTAAGGTTTTTAAACTTCATCGACTATACGTAAATAGGTTAATATACATATTTAATTTTATTTTATAAATTAACTTAAGACATAGTCAATTAAAGACTAGGTTTAAATATTGAAATAGTATTTCTTGTTTTAACCTTTATTTATTTTTTAATTTTTAAGTGTTTGCAGACAGCTACAAAAACTGTTGCTAATTCGCAATTACTACTATTGAAGGAAGCTTTGTTGCAGTTGATTTCTGCACTAGCTAAGTATCAAGGAAGTTTTGCTGAAGAAGAGCTAGGTAATATAAGCTCTAATAGTGAAAATTTTTCTATTAATTTAAATTTAGCCCGTAAACAATTAAAAGAACGTCAAAAAAATTTTCAGTTACCTCTAAATTATAATCACGAAGAATTTCGTCTTGTAGCCAATGGTTTTTTTCAAGCAGAAGGACATATTTCTTGTAGAATTAGGGGAAAGAATTTTTCACCTGTATTAAGTATTAACCAAATTTATAACCCTAAAAGTTTAGAATTTTTTTTAACTCTTTGATATGTTCTTGGACGTAATGCTACATTGAGTTTAAGTTTTAAAAAACAACAAGAGTTACGCGAGAAAAATCAACTAGTTATACGTTTATCTACTGAAAATTGGGATATTATTCTTAATTCATATATTAAATATTTTGATAGTATTTATGGTGAAAAATATATTGCTTTTCAAAAATTGTTAGATATACGTAGACTAACTTATTATAAAAACGGAAGATCCTACCTGAACAAAGGTCAGGAAGAAGTAAAATTTTCAAATTTATGTGAAAGGAGTGCTGTGCTAGACTCTACTACTTTTACTGAATTAGCTATACAGCTTGTTTATAGTTTATCTTTAGATGGTAAAAATAGAAAATTAGCTTTATCTGATCAATTAGAATTATTAGGCTATAAATTTAGTAAAATAGAAATACCTGATTATAAAGATAATTATAAAAAAATACATATTCTTTTTATAATAGGTTTTATATTAGGAGACGGCACTTTGTACTTAAGATTAAGAAATTCAGCAGTCCAAACTACCCTGCCCGTACAAAAGGGGGGCTGGGCCTGCTGAATAAAGGTTCTATTTGGTTAATACCTACTTTATTTTTACCTCAGATTAAAAATAAATATAGTGCTCATTTTTACTCTATTTTAGAAGAATTTTTTAAATCTAACTATATAAATTATTATATTATAAATAATAGTAAGGATTATGAAACTTTAGATATTTTAAAGGAAAGTTTTTTTAATATGCGTAACAACCCTTTAAACAGTAATAATAATGATAATGAAACAACCGGTGTAGTAAGCGAAGCATTTAAAAATTTTAATTCTTCATCTTTTCAACCAAAATATTCAGCACCCTCACAGCAGTGAAACTCGGGACTTGATCATCAATTGAAAAGGGTGACAGGAGATATGACAGTACTAACAGTAGAAAGTATTAATTCAGTATTTAATCAATTATTACCTTTGATTGAGCCTTATTCTCATTATATGTATTGAAAATATGATCAATACGAATTATTAGATCGTGTGGCTAAGTTAGTTAAAGCTAAAACACACTATACTTTGTACGGTTTTTTAACTATTATTGAAATTATATATAATTATACTAATAATCGTCATCAACCTAAAGAATTTTGAATAAAAATTATAAATTCAAAATTAAAAGCTGAAAATAATTTATCTGGAAATAATAACATTCAGGTTGTATATGGTAGAGATAGTTTAAGAGAATACATTATAGCTTGAAAGTGTGTATTTCCTTTAGAATCTAAAATAAATTCTAAACAATTTGGATTTAATCCTGCGATAGCTAAGAAACAAACTGAAATTTTACTGTCCAGCAATAATACTGTAGGGATAAATCGCTACGCTGATAACCTTTCAAGTATTGAAGCATTAAATTTAGCTATTCAATACCGAGATTCCTCTATTAAAACTTGAGTAGATTCTATAAAATAGCCTTAGTTTATTTTTTTTTTTTAATGGTTAGGAGTTTTAGCAATGTTCGGTTCATTATTAATTTTATTGATAATGCCTTTTGTAGATTTTTCTAGAACTAGAGGTAATAAAACTTTAAATCCTATTAATATGGTTTTTTTTACTATTTTTGTATGTAATTTTATTACACTAGGACTAGTTGGAGCTAATCACGCTACAGAACCTTTTATTTTTTTAGGACAAGTTTGTACTACTATTTATTTTGCATACTTCTTTGTTATTGTACCAGTAACTAGTATTCTTCAAAATACATTTTTAGATATTGCTACAATCATAAATAAATCAGCTTAAATAAAATTATTCTTATTTAAAAGAAGTTTAATTGTTAAGATGTTTTTTAGTAGTCTTTTAATTGTTTAAAAATAAACTAATTTTAGTTTATTTTTAAACAATTAAAAATATGACCCCCTCTTTTTTTAGAATATAGACATTATATTTAAGCCTGTAATTTAAAGGTAGAATAATTCCTTGATACGGGATAAGTAGAAGTTCAATTCTTCTTAGGCTTAATTAAAAAAAAAAGTAATATTGTAGTATAAAAAAATTATTAATTTTTTTATACTCCTTTAATAATAAAGTAATTAAATAGATTAAATATACTAATTTGGTTATTATAAGTAAATATTTAACTTATTTAATAAACTTTAATTATATTATTAATCTCTGACTAGTTTAGTTCATTTTTCAGTTTTAAATAATTATAAATAAATTTTTATAATATTTTATTTTATATTAATCGCGATTATTTTTTTTGTAAATTAAAAAAAAAATAATCGCGACAATATTTTTACTAATACGTTAACTAATAGTTCATCTGTTTTTATTAATTAGACAATTATTAATGTTTTTACCCTTACTTTATCAAACAGATTAAAAAAGGGTAAATAATAAAAATTGAATATGGCATATTAAATTTAACAATTAAAGGTAAAATTAATAAAGTAAATATCATTAAAAAAAATATATTTATTTATATTTAATAATTAAGTTTTAATAATTTTAATATTTTATATAAATTATAACTATATCTTGATATGTTATTTATTTCAAATCAAAATATAGGCTAATAATAAAAGTTATAATTATTAGTTAATAATCCTTTATTTTTTTATATTAAGATGAATAATAATTTTACAATTTTAAATTTAGTAAATGTTTTAGTTATAGTTGTTCCTATGCTTTTAGCTGTTGCTTTCATGACCATTATTGAACGTAAACAATTAGCAGCTCATCAAAGAAGAGTTGGTCCTCAAGTTACCGGATATTTTGGTATTTTACAACCGTTCGCAGATGCTCTTAAGTTAATACTTAAAGAAAATGTAGTGCCTACACATGCCAATAAAGTATTATTTTTTGTAGCTCCAATTTCTACTTTAATACTTAGTTTATTAGGTTGAGCAATTATACCTTTTGGACAAGGTATTTGTTTAACTGATTTTAATTTAGGGATTTTATACACACTTGCACTTTCTTCACTTGGAGTAACAGGGATATCAAATTTAGTATTTACACTTAAAAAAATTTCACTAGTACCAGCTCTACCATACCTAGCTTTAAATATAAATGGCTCTGGCTTTGTTAATGAACAGCTCTGTTTAAAAAATACTGCTATTGTTAATCCAAATTTTAGGCTAGGGTATCAGTTAAGAAAATATTCTACTAATATTTTTACTCTGCCTAATTTAAACAATACTACTTCTAATATAATTGGGCCTGTTTCTAATCTTGAGCGTTTCGCAGAAAAGGTTAAGATAGAAGAAGAAGAATTTGCACATTGATTTTCAGGGTTTTGTGACGCTGAGTCTTATTTTTATATAGGAGATAATAAGACTAGCTTTAGTTTTGTATTTGGTATTAGATTACATATAGATGATATTAAAGTTCTACAACATATTAGTAATAAACTAAAAATAGGAAAAATTTATAAAGAAAAAAATATAGCTATTTTTAGAGTCAATAACTTTGAAGAACTACAAATAATATTTAATATTTTAGAAATTAAATCTTTAAATACTACTAAATATTTAAATTTTTCTGTTTTTAAAGAGTGTTCTATTTTATATTATAATCACTATATACCGAGTAAAGGTTGAAATCTATCTTTAACTGAAAGATCTTTATTACTTAATAAGATTAGAGAGCTTAAGAAAACAATGAATACCTTAAGAACTAATTTTATATTACCTGAATCACATAAAATCTTAATAACACCATATTGATTATTAGGATTTGTTGAAGGTGACGGTTCATTTTCTGTTTCAACTTATGATAGTTTTCCTTTAAGATTTAATATAGTTCAATCAATTACTGAAAAAAATGTACTTGAAGCTATTAAATTATTTTTATTAGATATGCTTGTTAATTATAAAAAAAAAACTATTAAAGGTAATCCAGTTCAAATTATAGAAGAAAAAGAATCTAATAGATCTCAAAATAGAAAGTTAAAACTTAATTTAAATATTAACGATCATTTTATTTTAAGTAAAATTTTAGTACCTTTTTTTGATAATTTACGCTTTCTAACAAAAAAAGAATTAGATTTCAAAGATTGAAAGAATATTTTAGAATTAAAAACACAAGGATGACATTTGTCTAAAGAGGGTGCTAACCTAATTATGGAAATTTCTAAAAATATGAATAATTACAGATTAAGTACTTATAATTTAGCAAATGATCCTACTTTGAATAATAAAGAAACAGAATTAAAACCTGTTTTAAATTTTGAACATTTGGATATTAAAAATAAAATTTTATTAGAAAAAGTAAATTATTTATTAAGTAGACCTTCTAATTTTGAATTAACTCCGAATGGTAAAAATTTTATAAAATCTGAGCAGAAGTTTTTTAAAGGAAGAGGTAATGTAGAAATCGAAGTTTTTGATAAAAAAGGTGTGTTAATAAATTCTTTTGGTAATATGGAAAGCGCTGCAAATTTTTTTAATGTAAAAAAACATATTGTAAAATATAGATTAGATACTGGTAGCCCTTTAATTTTAAATGATACATGCGAAATTAAAGAAGTTTATTTTAAAAGGTCTATAAATACTTTAATATAATTAATATGTTTTTTTAATAATACTTATTTATACATTATGTAATTATTTTACACTTCCCTTTTTAAACATTAAGCCTGTTTAAAATAACTCTATAATAATCAAACTCCGGGTAAATCCTAAAGCTTATAATACCAAGCTCTAATCAAAAGATTAATAGTGGCTGAACTAATTACTCAGGTACGGTAACAAATTATGAGATAAGATGAAAATCTAAATGGAAGTTCGCGGATCTAAACCACCTCTATTTTTATTAAGATGTGTTAAAAGAGCAACGAGCAGATGGTTATTAGTTATGTTTTAGTTTATCTGTTTTTTTTTTAATACTTTTTGATTTAATCCAAACTTTGGAGTGCAGCGCTCTTACTTTACCTTAATACTAGACTATTAGGCTCCCTAATGAAATAATAAAATTCAATTATAAACCCTTATTTACCCTGCTGCGGGTTAGACCTAACCCAAGGAAGAGATGGTAGTAAATTTTACGATGTAAGTTAAGGCAGGGTAACATCACGAGTGCTAAATAATAAATTACCTAGTGCAGGTATAGTTATTTTTATTAGCGGCCTTTAAATATTTAAGGGACAACGAGCAAAGCCTTTAAATTAAAAAAAAATATAAAGTATAGAATAAATTTGAATACCTCTTGAATAATAGAGTATAGAAACATAATGTAAAGTATGCTCTAATAGCCAAAGAAATGAGGCGTTAAACACTCAGCTTATATCTAAAAAAAAATATTAATAATATTACTTTATTATTTTCATGGTAGAAGAGTGCTTAAATTGTTTATGGTATTTTGTTAAGTGGTTGAAGTGCTAACTCAAAATATGCTTTTCTTGGTTCATTAAGATCAACTAGTGCTATGATATCTTATGAATTAATTTTATCTTCTGCTATTTTTGTTGTAATTATTTTATCTGGTTCATTAAATTTTACCGCTACAATTGAAAACCAAGAAGCTATTTGAAATATAATTCCACTATTACCCGTTTTTATTTATTTCTTTATTTCTGTTCTTGCTGAAACGAGTCGTACTCCATTTGATCTACAAGAGGCTCAACTAATTCTAAAGATTTGGCCTCTATAAAGTTTGCTGTTTACTGGAAGTATCTAAAGCTTTAAGTACTATAAAGTTTAGTTAAAATCTTAAAGATGAAACAATGGTTAATCAGTAGGCTATTAATATTTTTTTTATAAATTAAAAGTCCTCAGAGAATATACGCAAACATAAAATAAATTTTAATATATTTAAATATATGAAATATTCCGTCTTTTTTTAAAAAATTAAAGGTTAAATGAAAAAATACCCTATCTGCGAGCTCTGCTACTGTATTATTATTAATATCTTTTTATATTTATTAATAGATCACTATATTTCTAATAAAACTATTATAGAAGATATGTCTACATTGTTAACTGGTTTTTTACCCTTAAAGATTTATGAAGACTTAACAAACGCAACCGCGACTGATAAAATTAAAACTGATCTTCATAGAGTAGGTGGTGTTTATGGTTTAGTTAATATTTCTGATCCTAAAAATATTAAATTATATATAGGTTCAAGCAAAGATTTATATCAACGATTATCTGATCATTTAAAGGGTAGAGATTCTAATAGTAGATTACAAAGAAGTATATCTAAATATGGTATAGAGAATTTTCATTTTGTTATATATTATTTACATTCTGATACTACCGTAATATTGACTGATATAGAAACTGAAGTTATAAAAAGTTTTCCCTTTGAAAATCTATATAATTATAAAAGGGAGGCTACTTCATCACTAGGCTATAAACATACTATTGAAGCTATAAAAAAAATGAAAAAAAGATTTTTAATTAAAGCTAATCATCCTATGTATGGAAAAAAGCACGATGAATTTGCTCTAGCTAAAATAAGTAAACCCGCTGAATTAAATCCTATGTTTGGAAAAAAACACACTATTATTACTAAACAAAAAATGTCTTTAGCTAAAAGTAAAATTAATTTAGGATTATATGATATTGATAATAATCTAATTAAAACTTTTATAAATCAAGTAGAGTTAGCTAAATACATAAATCTACATAAATCAACTATCGGTAGATATTTAAAATCAGGCAATTTATTATTAGAAAAATATTTTATACGAAAAATAAATTAATATATACAAAAATAAAATAAGATTTTATTTTAATTTTTTACGGAATCTGAATTAGTTGCTGGTTTTTTTACAGAACACTCTGCTACTTTATTTGTTTTTTTCTTTTTAGGAGAGTACAGTTCTATTGTTTTATTCAGTACTATTTCTGCTATCTTTTTTTTGGGTGGTTACAATTTACCTGAACTTTTTGTAAACGAATCTTTAATAAATTTGCAAGCCATAGTTTTGGGGTTGAAGACCAGCCTATTCTGTTTTTTGTTTGTATGGTTCCGGGCTACTTTACCTCGGTTAAAGTACGATCAATTAATCGAATTCTGTTGGCTGGGTTTGCTTCCGGTAGCGGTAGCTTTCATTGTTTTAGTACCTTGTATTTTAATTGCTTTTGATATTGCACCTTATTAAGTAGAGGAGGGTTATCTGACCTCTCTCTGCGTAGCCGTAGCAGCCGTACCTTTATCAGTACAGGGGCGAGGGCTAATAATAGTAAAAACAATCAAAAAAAACCTAAATGGTTTTTTTGATTGATCACTTTTTTAATTGTTTTTTCATTTTTTTGTATTATTTTTTTTATTTTTATTTTTTTATCTTTTTTATTTTTGAGAGAACCTTGAAGTCCTCAATCTGAAATATCAGCTTATGAATATTATACTAAAAACGGTGATTTTTCTTTAATACTAATAGTGGCTATAATTTTAGGGTATTGATTTATTATACCTAAAATTTATAATTGATTCGGCTTATTAGATTTTTTTAAATCAACTTATATTTATAATATTTTTTATCCTGATTCTAATAAAAATTTTATTCTAGCATCTTCCTTATTGAAATTACTTTCCGGTAGCGACTCGACTTCGACTGAAAATAACGACAGTAATGACAATAATAGTAATATTACTGAATCTAATTCAGAGTCTGCTACTACTTCTGCAATAGACGAACAAACTTCTTCTACTCCAGTTAATACTAAGGAGAAAATAAAAGTAATAGACTTCGGTTATGAACCTCGTAGAGAATTTGAGGCTAGTCCGAAGGATCCTGAACCGTTTTATGGAGTAATGGATCCAAGTATAAAAGCTGAAATGCTGGAGAACCAAAAAAAGGCTCAAAAGGAGAAGGAGCTTTATGATAATATTGAGGATGATGATAGATGACTGTATGGAGAGCCTACACCAGGACCTTCTAGTGAAGCTAAAAAACCGGAAACTGAAATTAAACCATCAAATATTCCGAAAAATAGTAAAAGTAGAAGTAAAGCTAAGTTTTCACTATGAGATTAAAGCTTCTTTGTAAATATTGAGGAGGATTCAAGCCCTAAAAGTGGACTTTAAAAGATCCTAATAAAAAATTTAAATTTGAAAATGAAAACTCGTATCAGTATAATGAAGTATCAAATTTATTAGATGCCTCAAGTAAATTAATATACTTGTAGTGGTTGATATATTTAGGTAAGCTTGGCCTAGACCGAGCTAGGCTGCTAGGCATAAGCCTCCCTGCCTGCTCTAATTTTATTTAGAATAACTTAAGTTATTCTAAATAAAGGCCAAGTCAACATTTAAAAATATTTTTATTAGCGCCGAGTTATTTTATGCTAAAATATTTACGAAGCAACAGAAAAATATAAAAAGTCAAATAAAGTTTCTAATTAAAAATCTAGCTGCAAAAGTTTATCCTGTTTTATAAAAACAGGAACACCCGAAACCAGGAGAAACCTATTACTCAAGGCAATTTAATCTTTCTTCTTCTCCATCTAATAGATATTATGACTCAAGGGTATTAAACCTAAAAATATAAAAATTTTCAATTACCCCCTCTTTTGGCTGCTCAGGCCGTATGCAAGAGAGCGTCACCTTATTTTATAAAAAAAAATGAATAAAGGAATTAGAAACTATTTCTACAAATAATAAGAGTTCTCAATAAAACAAAAAAAATAGTTCTTACTATAAAAATATTAAAATAGTTACTAATAACTTTTTATTTAGCAGTATATTATAAACTCATTTATTAAATAAAAATATAAAAATTTTAATGACCCCCTCTTTTTTAATAAAAAAAGAGAACTTATAAAAATATTATTAAAAATATAAAAGAATATTAATACTAATATAGTTCTAGTGTGAACCTAAGCTAAAAGAGATTTAACTAATAATAATTTTGATTAATTATTTTAATCAAATAAAATATTATATTTTTTAGATTAATTATGTTTAAGTAAATTATTTATTAGCCAAACTAACTAATGAAATTTAATAATAAGTATAAAGTAAAAAAAAACTAAAACTTTATTTATTATCACGCTAGTTCATTAATATAAATATAAAAAGTTGTACTCTTACAACAAACTGACAATATAAAATTTAAAAAAAAAATATAAAAATATCTAATAATTTATAATAAAAATTTTTTTTACTTTAAAATGACCTTAATTTCACAACCTATTTTTTTTTTAATTTTTATTCCGCTAATTGGAGTTTTTGTAATTTTATTTACTAACAATGACTATGTTAAAAATGAGGTGAAAAAATCTAAATTTTCACAATTAATTGCTACAAAGAATTCAGATTCGATTTTATACAATATTGCTTTAATTTTTTCTTTATTAAATTTACTAATTTCTATTGTTATGTGGTACTTTTTTAATACTAATCTTTCTAAAATTTTTAAAGATTTTTCCCTTTATGGTGATAATTCTTATAAAGTTGTACCTACTTTTGAATTTGAAACTAATTTTCAATTTATTTTTGAAGTTAATCATTTTAGCTTTGGTGTAGATGGTATTTCTATTTTTTTTGTTTTATTAACAACCTTTATTACACCTATTGCAATATTTTCTAGTTATGAATTATACACTAGTACTAAAACTATCAATAGTTCACAAACTACAGTTAAAAATCCAGCAGAACAAAATAAAGATTTTGATACTAATAATTTAATAGTAAATAAAGAACAAAAAGATTCTATTAAAATTAAAATTTTTTTAATTTCACTTTTACTTTTGGAATCTTTACAAATTTGTGCTTTTGTTTCTTTAGATTTATTACTTTTTTACGTTTTCTTTGAAAGTGTTCTTCCTATCTTATTTATTTTAATTGTAGTATTTGGTCACGGTGAAAATAGATTTAGATCAGCATTCTTATTATTTTTATATACTTTAGCCGGTAGTCTTCCAATGTTACTTTCAATTTTAACTATTTATAGTTATTTAGATTCAACTGATTATCAATTAATATCATTTAATGAAATTAGTTTAGAAAGTCAAAAATGATTATGGGTGTTACTTCCCTTTAGCAAGGAAAATTTGCCCAACAGATGTTTAAACAAAAATAAGTTTACTATTACAGCTCCTTTTCAAACAGTGCGTAGCATTGCTACACTTATAAGCATTACAAAGCAGCATAAAAGTATAAGTAGACCGAAGGTAGAAGCTGGCAGCATAAATAAGCTTAGCACAGGTAGTTTTATAAAACTAAATAGAAAGAAATGATTACCTGAAAATAAGGAATGTAAAAGTTTAGTAATTTATGGTACAAATTTAAGTTCTACAGTAAATTATGTTTATTTAAATAGAATTATAAGACAAATGGTAAAAATACCTAATAATTTAAACAGTATTATTTTAGGTATTATTCTATCAGATGGTCATTTACGTAAAAATAATTTAGGAAATACTCATTTAGTTTTCAAACAAAGTATAAATAGATTTGAATTAACCTGAATATTATTTTTAAAACTTTCTCATTATTGTCAAGCTTATCCTAGATTAGATTACGCTAATCTTAAAGGTAAAAGATTTATAGCTATTTTTTTTTGCAACTAGAGTTTATCCCTGTTTTACAGAATGACATGACATGTTTTATGTTAATAAAAAAAAAATAGTTCCTTTAGAACTATATAGCCTGTTAGATTATGAAGCTCTAGCTTATTGGATTATGGGTGATGGAGCTAAAACCGGTAATGGTATGGTTTTACAAACTCAATCTTTTACTGTTAAAGAATGTGTATTTATTATAAGTGTTTTGATGCATAAATTTGATCTAAAATGTAGTTTATATGATCAAAGAGGTCTACCTACTATTTATATACATAGTGTATCTATGAGAAAAATAAGGAATAAGTTAATTCCTTATTTTCCAATCTCTATGCAATATAAGTTATAAAATAGATTTTTATCAAATATTGTTCTAGGCTGCTGCTTAAAAAAAAGGGGTAACATTTGTTTAAATTAGACTGAGTGGCAAACTCGAGAGACCTCTAAAAATTTAGAATAAGTAATTATTTTTAGAATATCGTCGAACTAAGTCAAATACGGGAAACTGTTTTTGTAAAAGCGTAGAGGCCAGATGCTACACGATAAACTAAGTGTAAACTTTTTTTTTAAAAGTACATATGTTGTTGTAAGGAATGGTCCAGTTCACCGGTGACGGTTTTTAGGTTAAACCTTAAATAAAATATAAAAAAGTATTTTTTATATTGAGAATATAAGCCAGCTAAACCTGAAATGGTTGAAGGCCCAACCCTGAGGATTTTTCATTGCTTTAGCTGTTAAAACTCCTCTAGTGCCTTTTAGTATTTGGTTACCTAAAGCTCATGGAGATAGTCCTTTAGCAGGGTCAATTATATTGGCTGCTACAATTTTAAAGTTAGCCACATATTTTTATCTTAGAGTTTTAATTAATTATTTACCTGATGCTTCTAATTATTTTAGTCCAATGGTGCAAACTATAGCGGTAATTTCTATTATTTATGCTAGTTTTGCTACTATTGTTCAAGAAGATACTAAAAGACTAATTGCTTATTCCTCAATTGCTCCCATTGGGCCTTTAAATATTTATTATTTATTGTCACAATTCATATGCGTGAAACCTAACGGTTTAAATCGATTTTTTTTAGGTACTAATAAGACTATTTATTATTTAAATAAAGAAATTCAATTAAAAAATAGAAATAGTTATATATTAGTAAAAATCTTAAATAATTATTTAGGTAATACGCAGATAACCAATACATGTTTAAAAAATTATATAATTTTTAATTTATTTAAAAATAATTTATTTATCGCACTTGTAGGTATCTCAGAGACTATACGTTTGTTATTTACAAATATAATTATACTTTTTAACTGTCACTCTACTTTTTTTAACTTTAATTTTAATTATATAAATTATAGTAAATTTTCCAATTCTAACTTGATACTAGCTATTTCTGATTCTAATTCTTATTCTGAAAATAATAAAAAAGAATCCGCCCTTGCCCCTGTAACGGGAGAGAGCCTCGTGGATAAACATTTTTATGAATGGTTAGCTGGATTAATCGATGGAGATGGTTATTTCTGATTGAGAAAAATAAACCGTTTATCTTCTTTAGTTATAACTTTAGATATTAGAGATATACAAACAGCTCAAATGATTAAAGATCGTTTAGGTGGAAATTTAAATATATTACGTGGAAATAATGCAGTTAGATTTAAATTACATAAACATGATGCTATAGTATCGCTAGTTAATAATATTAATGGATTAATTCGTACTCCAAATAGAATTGAACAATTAAAATTAGTTTGTTTAAATTATGGAATTGGATATAAAGATCCAATAAAATTAGAATTTAATAATGCTTGATTTTCAGGCTTCTTTGACTCTGACGGCCACGTGTCTTATAATAAATCTCATGGAAGTGTTAATATATGTATAACTCAAAAAAATGAAAACTTATTATTAGAATTAGCTAGTATATATAATGGAAAAGTTTACAATCATTCTAAAAATAGTAACAATTATCGTTTTATAATTAGTAATAAAAGCAATGTTTTAACTATACTAAATTATTATTTCAGTAAATATCCTTCTAGATCTATGAAACAAAATAGATTAATGTTAATTAAAAAATATTATGAATTAAGAATTATGAAAAGTCATTTAGCTCCAAAAGGTAGTTCACTACATAAAGCTTGAGTAGAATTTAATCAAAATTGATTAAATTATAATTATTATTAAAGTAAGTAAAGATATTGTCCGATCCTCATTGTAAAATGAGTAAAAAATTTTGCATATGGGTGTAGTAGTTCTAGGTTTATTCTCTAATACACTTCATGGTATAGAAGGTGCAATTTTATTATCTCTAGCTCATGGATGAGTTAGTCCTGCATTATTTATTTGTGTAGGAGGTATTATTTACGAAAGAATTGGTACTAGAATTGTTTACTATATTAGAGGATTAGTTAATATGATGCCTATTTTTACAATTATGTTTTTTGTATTTACGCTTGCCAATACGGGAATTCCTTTATCACTGAATTTTTTAGGAGAACAATTAGCATTAATGGGAATTTGAGAAGTAAACCCTATTGTAGCTGCTTTAGGTGCTACAGGTATTTTATTAAGTGCATGTTATAGTTTATTTTTATATAATAGATTATCTTATGGTGATTATTCTCCTTATATACATCCTGTTAAAGATTTGAATAGAAGAGAGTTTCATTTATTATTATCTTTAATAATACCTACTTATTTTTTTGGAATATTTCCAAACATTATTTTAGATGGTTTACACACAATAAGTACAAGTATGTTGTATAGTTGATAATTAGTTTTGTTCAGCATATAGACTAAATTTATTAATTTTTATTATTTATTTTTATTAAATTAAAAATAATTTATAATTGATAATTTAGTAAAGTATTTTTATAATGTAGTTCTTCTTCAAATAATAATTTTTTTTTATGTTGTTAATACCTTAACAATTTTTTTAAGTATAAAGGTTAATTTATAAAGCCTTATTATATTGCAATTACTTCTATCTAAGGCCATCATAAAATAATAGGGTACACTCTCTATTAGACATAATTAGCAATTTTAGTTGATATATTACAAATTTTATAAATATCCATATAAAACTATAAAAATATAAAAAAATAAATTAATTTA